>ERZ780198.24-NODE-24-length-153973-cov-14.081134_pt1 | contig 153973 bp, 118 predicted proteins | sample MGYA00510979_ERZ780198 | MGnify/ENA primary metagenome ERZ780198 (study PRJEB29588, sample SAMEA2158039) | human gut metagenome | biome: human gut; feature: human-associated habitat; material: faeces | place: Denmark | collected 2008/2010 ...
CGTCCAGACGGCTTTCCCTTGCGTTCCACAACTCCGGCTTGCACGACAGCTTGCATCCGAACTGCGCCATCGTGCGGTTCACCGTTATCCTTCCCATTATCGGGGCTTTGCCCGACTTGTCCGTTCCGCTCTTTTTCAGGTAGAGCAGCACCTTGAATTTTTCAATTTTCATACGCTTACTGTTTTTGTCGCAAAATTAATTTATGAGTAAGCGTCCATTGATTTGCAGAACGGTGCGTATCGGCGCAATCGGAACGGGCTTGCAACAATTTCATTTTCCGTATGTTACCTGTCCTTGCTTCGGTAACTGACAGCTAACGGCTTGGTAACTGAAATGGCTCAATATTCCGCACTCCGTTGCGTTTCCGGCATTTGGCAGAATAGTGAAAAACCGCTCATTTCAAACGGGTTACGTTTTATCTTTACTTGTTTGCTGACGGGTGCTCTGTGGGTTCTGTTCCATTGCGGACGGCATACATCACCGTTACTTCTCCTAGCCCCCAAGAAGCCAAATCATATTGTACAGCTGAAATATTACCCTCGCTAATCGGCATACGTTGCAACTTGCCCGTCCTGGAAATGCCCCAGACATAATGATCCGACTGGGTAAACCCGACTCCAACAGGTACTTCCAATGCAGTACCTACATCACGAGAAGGAGCATATTTCATATAGCGGTCGAAGAAACTAAACCACAAATTCCCTTGAGTATCTATCAGTGGGGGATTCTGCATGAATTCTGTGGAAATCCGATTTTCACGCAGGACGCCAGTTTCGAATTCAAAGACATAGCCGTTACTCATCCACAATAATCCGTCTGTTTCATCCACCATAATCCACGATATATACTGTTTCAGAATCTCATCATAACCAGGAACTATCTCGTACAAAGGCACTGCCTCATTACCATCGAACCGGTAAACACCATGCCCAGTTGCCAGCCATAAAAATCCACGTTTATCCTGTTCTATCTGCAAAACCGTAGTCTGAGGCAAATTCAGTTTATCAAAATAGTAACGGAAATATACGACATCATTCATTGGCTTACCACACAAAACCAATGAAAAAAAAAGGCAAAAGCAACTCAACAAAAATGTTTTCATATAAACTACGACTAAAAGACAAAGCCAAAAGTAACATTTTTAATCTTTATAGACAAGAAGTTACTGATTCCCACTAAATAATGATAGAATTTGAACAGAAAAATGGCAGAATATTAATATTTGCAACAACCACCGAAATACAAAAAAAGGATGACCACATAGTGAATATCCCTCAAAACCATCTAAAAACAAGCAGGTTCAAATATGCCAGCAATATGCTTTAATGGAACTCTATCTCCAGCCCATCGTATGCAAAATAAATGTTCGGAGGCAATTGGCGACTGATTGCAGCATGAAGTCCCGCATGATGCCCCATGTGGACAAAATAGGTTTTATGTGCTCCAATACGACGAGCTGCTTTCAATGCCTCAGGGATAGACTGGTGTGAACCATGAGGTGTCGGACGCAAGGCGTTCATCACAAGAATTTCAATCCCTTCCAACAGACGATAGGAATCATCGGACATCGTCAGCATATCCGTCACATACCCCAAACGACTGTCAATACGGAAACCGAGAATAGGCAGACGACCATGCATCACCTCAAAAGGCAATATCTCCGTCGTCCCAATATTAAAAGGCACACCAGCCTTCAGCTCGTGAAGCGAAATACGAGGCACGCCTGGGTACTTGTGCTCTACAAAACAATAAGGCATACGCATACGAAGATGTTCAGCCGTATAGGCATCGGAAAAAACTGGAACTTCACCAAATCGGCAATAAGGGCGCAAATCGTCCAACCCGCCTACATGATCGTAGTGCTCATGCGTAATGAGTACGCCGTCTATCCGACCAAACCAGCGAGAATGTATCATCTGTTCTCGAAAATCGGGCCCACAATCTATCAGAATGGTATGACCATCATCTGTATGCAGCAAGGCAGACGTACGTAAACGATTGTCACGAAAATCTGTTGATGTACAGACAGGGCATGTACACCCCACTTCGGGTACTCCAGTAGACGTTCCAGTTCCTAAGAATCTCAGTTTCACAAGTTCTATTCTTTAATTGTATTTCGTTCAAATGAAATTTACTTCCGGCTCAATCTCAATTCCGAAACGGTCGGCCACAGTTTTCTGCACAGCACGTGCCAAAGCTACAACATCCGCCCCTTCAGCTCCGCCCAGATTGACAAGCACCAGCGCCTGACGATCATGTACAGCCGCACGCCCCAAAGCTTTTCCCTTCCAACCGGCCTGTTCAATAAGCCATCCGGCAGGCACTTTCACATGGTCTGCATCCACTTCATAACAAGGCATATCGGGAAAAACGGTGCACAATTCCTCATACTGCGATCTGAAAATGACAGGATTCTTGAAGAAGCTGCCTGCATTACCCAACTGAGCCGGATCGGGCAATTTACTGCGACGAATGTCGACAATGGCCTGACGAACATGAGCCAGCGTCACTTCGTCGTATTGTGACAGCGCCTGACGAACATTGCCGTAATCGAGCCTGAAACAAGGATGTTTACTCAGACGAAAATTAACATAAAGGATAAAAACAGACTTCATGTTCGGACACTTGAAAATACTATCCCGATAAGCATATGCACACTCCGCAGCTTTATAGATCCTCTTTCTGCCCATTACATCCATAGTTTCCACAGAATCTATCAGATCACAGACCTCAGCACCATAGGCACCGATGTTCTGTACTGCTGCGGCACCTACCTCACCGGGAATCAAAGAAAGATTTTCTGCACCATACCAATTACTGTCCACACAATATTGTACAAAATCATCCCAAACCACTCCACTTCCCACTCGTACCTCTACCCAGTTTCGGTTCTCATAGGTCACTTCTATCGTCTTGACTGTTGAATGGAGAAAAGTCCAATCGTAACGTTTCTGCGTAAACAACAAATTACTCCCCCCTCCTATACAAAAATAAGGGCGAGTCAAGAATACCCCCCTTTCAATCAACTGCTCCAATTCCTCGCCTGAAGCAAATTCACAAAAATCAGCTGCCTCAGCCTCGATACCGAAGGTATTATGAGGTAGCAATGAATGATATATCATACACGTCACTCTGTCAAATTCCTGTATCTTCGAATTTGTATAACTCCCACTCTCCTTTTCTTTTCCTGAAATAGAAAATATTGGAATAGCCATTGCTAAGACCATTGACCTTCAAAATCTTAGTTGAAGAACTATCTTCATTCTTCTGCCCGTAATTGATATTAGAAAGCCGATCGGCAGGCAACGTAGGCCTAAACACATACCATTGATCCACATCAAGTGTAGTCTCCAAAATAGAAAACTCATCATCAGGATCAATCGTTATAAACTGCAAAGGTTGAGAGATATGTTCCCGCTGATAGAGACTATCTACCGCAAAACGGGCATAAAAGGATACAAAACTGGGATCTCCCTCTTTATCTTCCTCCATCTTTCGCAAGTTAATGGCTTCAAGCATCCACATCCCTTTAGCTCGTTCGAAATAGTAACGCTTCACCATCCGCGTCTTAAGAAAAATCCACTCTACCTGAACAGATGAAAGCGTCGTATCACCAACTAAATCCATATCGTCCTCACTATCAAAAAGTAGCGTATAGAACGTCTGACCAGCAAAAAGTGGATCATGTTTCCAATATTTCTTTTCAATCTTTAAAGGAGTATCTACATTATAATAAGGCAAGGGGAAGATAGTACGCTGCCGTTGGAACAGAGAATCGGTCGCATAATTGAAAACAAAATCGTCAAAGAGTTCGTCTGCGCCTACCGGCTGAGGAGCTTCTTCTACTGGAACTTCACCCAACGACTCTCCTTCTCTGACACCGATCGAATCGACCATCGCAGTAATTGCACTGAAAGAATCGATGTTCGCCTTGGGGTTCTTACAAGAGAACAACAAGACAAACACCGATAATCCCCATATTAGTTTTCTCATATCCAACAGATCGGCAACGATCATTTATTCAACTTAACCCTCAGCTTCTCCAGCATGTCCACAGTCATGGACTCCAGATCATATTGAGGTTTCCAATCCCATTCCGCACGGGCACAGCTATCGTCCATACAATCGGGCCAGCTATCGGCAATACTTTGCTTCAAGGGATCTACATCATAAACCATTTCAAAGTCCGGCACATGCTTCTTAATCGCAGCATAAATAGTCTCGGGAGCAAAACTCATGGAAGCGATATTGAAGGCATTACGATGTTTCAGTCTGGCAGGATCGGCCTCCATCAGCGTAATAGCCGCATTCAAAGCGTCAGGCATATACATCATGTCCATCAACGTACCTTCTTTCACCGGACAAACAAATTTTTCACCTTTTACGGCTGCATAATAGATATCGACCGCGTAATCAGTAGTTCCACCACCCGGAGGAGTTACATTCGAAATAATACCAGGGAAACGTACCGCACGGGTGTCAACACCATATTTAGTATGATAATAGTCACTCAACAATTCTGTAGTAACCTTGCTAACACCATACATTGTACGGGGACGCTGGATAGTATCCTGAGGTGTCATAACATGCGGAGTATCCAGACCAAACGAACCAATTGAACTAGGTGTAAATACAGCACAGCCATGTATACGAGCTACTTCAAGCACATTCCATAAACCGTCAATACCAATTTTCCATGCCAAACGAGGTTTACTTTCGGCAACGACAGAAAGCAATGCTGCCAGATTATAAATCGTATCAATACTATACTCTTTGACAGCTGTTTCAATAGCATTGAAGTCTGTCACATCTGCCAATACAGAAGGACCTGATTCCTTCAGTTCACCCTTGGGTTCTGCTCCGGTAATATACCCCGCAACAACATGTTCATTGCCATAACGCTTACGCAATTCCATCGTAAGTTCCGATCCGATCTGACCGGTAGCTCCAATTACTAAAATATTTTTCATTTCGAACAAATTAAAGTTAGAGAATTCCTTTTTTTAAAGAGTACGCAAAGATACACACTTTTTTTTCAAAATTCTATCATTCTGTTATTGTTTATTTCGAGAAAAATGATGTCCTTTGCATAGTGTGTAACTAATTGTAAAAATCCTAAAACAAAAACGTTATGTATGGTAAAATGAAAGAGTTTCTCAGCCAGACACTTGCTGAGATAAAAGAAGTCGGTCTCTATAAGGAAGAACGTCTGATTGAAAGCGCGCAGCAAGCCGCTATCACAGTAAAAGGCCAGGAAGTATTGAACTTCTGTGCCAACAACTACTTGGGATTGTCCAACCACCCCCGTTTAATTGAAGCTGCCCAAAAAATGATGGACCGCCGTGGTTATGGCATGTCATCCGTCCGCTTCATTTGTGGTACCCAAGACATTCACAAGGAACTTGAAGCAGCAATCTCCGATTACTTCCATACAGAAGACACTATTTTATATGCAGCTTGTTTCGACGCTAATGGTGGTGTATTCGAACCCCTGTTCACCGAAGAAGATGCCATCATTTCCGACTCACTGAATCATGCTTCTATCATTGACGGTGTACGCCTCTGCAAAGCAAAACGTTATCGTTACGCCAACGCTGATATGGCTGATCTGGAACGTTGCTTGCAAGAAGCTCAAGCACAGCGTTTCCGTATTATCGTAACAGACGGTGTATTCTCAATGGACGGAAATGTAGCCCCAATGGACAAGATCTGCGATCTGGCAGAAAAATACGATGCCCTAGTTATGGTAGACGAATCACATTCTGCAGGTGTAGTAGGTCCTACAGGACATGGTGTCAGCGAATTGTATAATACTTACGGACGTGTGGACATCTATACCGGTACCCTGGGTAAAGCTTTTGGTGGAGCTATGGGCGGATTTACAACTGGCCGCAAAGAAATCATCGACTTATTACGCCAGCGCAGTCGCCCCTACCTCTTCTCAAACTCTGTTGCTCCTGCAGTTATCGGTGCTAGCATTGAAGTCTTCAAAATGTTGAAAGAAAGCAATGCATTGCATGACAAACTGATGGAGAACGTAAACTACTTCCGCGACAAGATGACAGCTGCCGGATTCGACATCAAGCCGACACAAAGCGCTATCTGTGCAGTTATGCTCTATGACGCCAAGCTGTCTCAAGTATACGCTGCTCGCATGCAAGAAGAAGGTATCTACGTCACAGGTTTCTATTATCCAGTTGTTCCGAAAGGTCAGGCGCGTATCCGCGTACAAATTTCTGCCGGACATGAAAAATCACACTTGGATAAGTGTATCGCAGCTTTCATCAAAGTGGGCAAAGAACTGGGAGTTTTAAAATAAACATTCCTTAAAAACAATCAGCCCGAAGTCTGACTTCCGTCATCTTCGGGCTGATCTTATTTCAATAGCCTCACAAACTTTTATTGACGTTCTCCCAACTTAGAGTCTACAAAATACAAATTAGAGTTTCCTGCTCTTTTAATCATTTCCACAATACTTGAGGCTGTAGCTTCTTCTTCTACTTGTTCACGTACAAATCCCCACAAGAAATCTTGGGTTGCCTTATCTCTTTCGGAAGCAGCAACATCCACCAATTCGTCAATCATCTTTGAAACTCGGCATTCATGCTTATAAACCTGTTCAAATACATCAAGCGGGGTACCAAAATCATTAGGTACAACATCAATCTTATCTACCTTTGCCGTACCTCCACGTTTGATAATATAAGAAGCCATCTCAAAAGCATGTTCATGCTCCTCAAAAGACTGTTTCTTCAACCAATTGGCCATACCATTATAACCTTCTTTCTCCATAAAGAAAGACATTGCCAAATACAGATTGGCCGACCACATTTCTGCAGTAATCTGTTCGTTAATTGCGTTTTGTAGTTTTTCTGAAATCATATTCGTTCGTTTTTTTAAAATTGTAAACATTACAAATGTAACGAGATAATCGCCATATTGTTCGACTAATAACATTTTTTAATCTTAATCCAACAATTAAAAGACTTACTCACTATTTACATAAACTCATCCGAAAGGTATCCTTGAGGCAGGGTACGACAATTATATTGTGATGCCATAATTTCTCCATAAGCCCCAGCTGAACGCAAAGCTAAAAAATCACCGCGTTTCACCCCATTAAGATCTACAGACTTACCAAACACATCAGATGACTCACAAACTGGACCAACTACATCATATGTTTCTACAGAAGCTTCCGAAGATATATTTTCTATCTTATGATAGGCCTGATATAAAGCCGGACGTATTAAATCTGTCATACCTGCATCCAAAATAGCAAACTGTTTATTAGTTCCCTGTTTAACATATAACACACGAGCAATGAGTGAACCACATTGTCCTACCACGGCACGTCCCAGCTCAAAATGCAATTTCTGGTAAGCTCGAAGTTTCAAATGGGTAGCATAAGTCTTGAAATAAGCAGAAAAATCAGGTATAGACTGACGATTAGGATGATGATAATCAATACCGAGTCCACCACCGACATTGATATGTTCAATACGAATACCACGAGCATCCAGCTTTTCCTGCAACTCATTGATGCGATTGCACAAAGCCACAAAATCACCCATATCTAATATCTGGGAACCAATATGAAAATGCAACCCAACAAAGTTGACATGTTGCATTTCCGCCGCTAGTTCTATCACATGTTCCATATCCTGCATGCTAATACCAAACTTGTTTTCAGCAAGACCGGTCGTAATGTTAGCATGAGTATGAGCGCCGACATCGGGATTTATACGGAAAGCGACATTAGCTATTTTTCCCCTTTCCGCCGCCAGTTCATTAATTACTTCCAATTCTGGCACAGATTCAACATTGAAACAAAATATATTGTAATCCAATCCCAAATTAATTTCCCAATCAGCCTTTCCTACACCTGCGAACACAATTTTATTTGCAGGAAAACCCGCTTTGATAGCAGCCTGAATTTCACCTCCACTTACACAGTCAGCACCCAATCCGTTTTCTCGAATGATAGTCAACACCTTCGGATTGACATTTGCCTTCACTGCATAATGCACTACAAAATTCTCATAACGCGCAACTTCGGCACGAATACAATTCAGTGTATTGCGCAACACCTCTGTATCATAATAATAAAAAGGTGTGCGCAATGAACTGAATTTATCTATCGGAAAATGTCCTTTCATAAATCCTGCTACAATTTTTTTAGTTTTCGCTAAATAAAGCTGCACTCAAAGACTGCAATGCACGTTTCTTATCTTCTTCACGTATCAGGAAAGAGATATTATAATTACTTCCGCCGAAAGATATCATACGCACTGGAATGTCACGCATTGCATCAAGCGCTTTAGCCTCAAAGCCTACGTTTTCCCATTCCAAATCACCAACCACACAAATAATACACATGTTACGGTCTACTGTAACCGTTCCATATTTCTTCAAATCGTCTAAAATCTCGTTTAAGTGTTTTACATTATCAATAGATACTGAAACACCAACTTCAGATGTACAGATCATATCGATAGAAGTCTGATAACTCTCGAATATCTCGAACACTTTGCGCAAGAAACCATAAGCCAACAACATACGGCTTGATTTGATTTTGATAGCTGTAATATTGTCTTTGGCAGCTACGGCCTTGATTTTTCCTTTCTCGGTATCGTTCGATATCAGTGTACCAGGAGCCGAAGGATCCATCGTATTCAACAGGCGTACAGGTATATTGGCATATTTAGCCGGCTGGATACAAGTCGGATGTAAAATCTTGGCACCAAAATAAGCCAATTCTGCTGCTTCCTCAAACTGCAACTGACGAACAGGAGAAGTCTTGTCTACTACGCGAGGATCATTATTATGCATGCCGTCAATGTCCGTCCATATCTGAATTTCATCAGCATTAATAGCAGCACCTACCAACGAAGCTGTATAATCACTTCCACCACGCTGCAGATTATCTATCTCTCCATAGGCATTACGACAAATGAAACCCTGTGTAATATAAATGTCTGCATCTGGATGCAATTCAAGTTGAGCTTGCAGTTTCTCACGAATATAAACAGGATCGGGCTCGGCATTCTTATCTGTACGCATATATTCCAAGGCAGGCAACAATACCGATTTCACACCACATTCCTGCAAATAATAGTTCATCATTCCCGTCGAAATCAACTCTCCCTGGGCTAGAACAACTTTTTCTTCAAACAAAGTAAACAAGTCCTTCGTATAAGAACGGATATAGTCAAAATGAGATCTTACCAGCTCCAGACATTTCTGTTTATATTCATCCGTCGAATAGAGTTCATCGATATGACGACGATATTTGCTTTCCAGTTGGTTGATAATTTCGTTGGCGCCTTCCGGATTCTTCTTGTACAGATAATCCGAAATCTCGACCAATGTATTTGTCGTACCTGACATGGCTGACAATACAACAATCTTACGTTCACCATCGGTAATCAATTTGGCCACTTCCTTCATCCGCTGAGCTGAACCTACCGAAGTACCTCCAAACTTTAATACTTTCATTTTTCCTTCTTGTTAAGTTGTTAAACCTATTATATTATTTTTTTATTTATTCTTCTGTCACTTTCCATAGACGATGTCCTTCACAACGATACACCTTCCCTGGAAATTCATTAAGCAACTGCAAATTATGCGTAGTCATCACCACCAAGGCCCCCTTTTCGCTAATCTGATGCAATAAGGAAACAATAGCTCGCCCTGTTTCAACATCCAAATTGCCAGTAGGTTCATCTGCCAAAATAATACGGGGAGAATTCAGCATAGCACGAGCAATAACAATACGCTGCTGTTCTCCTCCTGACAATTCATTAGGCAGCTTGTACCCTTTGTTGTTCATGCCTACCAACTGCAACATCTCTTCTATACGGTCTTTTCGTTCTCCACGATGTTTCCAACCTGTAGCACAAAGTACAAAGTCCAGATTGTCATATACCGAACGATCTGTCAACAATTGGAAATCTTGAAAAACAATGCCCAGTTTTCGACGAAGCTGCGGAATATGCTTACGTTTGATTCTTTTCATATCATACTCCAGCACCTCTGCATGTCCGGCGGCAATTTCCAACTCGCCATAAAACGTTTTCAGCAACGTCGTCTTACCAGAGCCTACCTTACCTATTAAATAGGCAAACTCTCCCGAGCACAGCTCTAAATTGACATTTTCCAACACACACAGCTCCTGCTGATGTATCTCAACATCCTTATATTTTATCAGCGTTTCAGTCATCTTCTCAATGTTTCTTCCAACCTACACCATGACGTTCTTTCAGTTCACGGGCAATATCTTCGATACTATAGCCTTTCGAAGTCAGTAAAACGATGAGATGATACAACAAATCGGCACTTTCATAAATCAGACGGTCATCTGTTCCATTACATGCCTCAATCACGGTCTCCACAGCCTCTTCACCTACTTTCTGTGCCATTTTATTTACTCCAGAACGGAACAGGCTGGTTGTATAAGAGCCTTCTGGCATTTCCGTATGACGTACATTAATGAAATCCTGCAACTCTTTCAGGAACATTACCGGTTGCTCATTCTTTTCGCCCCAACAAGTATCTGTCCCTGTATGACATACTGGGCCAACCGGATGTACTTGAATAAGCAATGTATCTCGGTCGCAATCTGCTTTAACAGATACGACATGCAGAAAATTTCCACTTTCTTCTCCTTTCGTCCACAAACGTTTACGCGTACGACTATAAAAAGTAACTTTACCCGTTTCCATCGTTTTGTCATACGCCTCACGGTTCATGAAACCCAGCATCAACACTTTAGCCGTATCTGCATCTTGTATGATAGCCGGAACAAGTCCGTCCATTTTATCGAAATCTATGCTCACATCCATAATCTATACGAATAATTCTGTACTTATTTTTATTCTTTATATTCTTACAGGTACACCCTGGCTGCAAAGATACAATTTTAAATCGGGAATTTTGATTTCTCCGAAGTGAAAAACAGTGGCAGCCAGTGCTGCATCTGCTTTTCCCTGCAAAAAGGCATCACGGAAGTGTTCTTTCGCTCCTGCCCCCCCTGAAGCAATGACAGGAATAGAAAGGTTTTCAGAAAGAACAGCTAACGCCTCATTAGCATATCCTGTCTTTACACCATCATGATCCATACTCGTAAACAATATCTCGCCTGCACCTCGCTCTTGAGCTTCTTTCGTCCATGACATCAATTCTCTCTCTGTCACCACTCGACCACCATTCAGATAACACCGCCATTCACCCGCAGCCTGCTTGGCATCTACCGCCAACACACACACCTGAGAACCGAAATGACCAGCTATCTCATCAATCAATTTTGGGTTTCGGATAGCCGCCGAATTGACAGATACCTTATCCGCTCCAGCATCCAGCAGTCGAGCCACGTCATTCAATTCGTGAATTCCTCCCCCAACCGTAAACGGGATACTGATGTTCTCAGCTATGCGACGAACCAGCTCTACAAATGTTTTCCGCCCTTCAAAACTGGCTGTTATATCCAAAAATACCAGTTCGTCAGCACCTTGTTCACTATACATACGTGCCAATTCTACCGGATCGCCAGCATGACGCAGGTTTACAAAATTAGTTCCTTTTACAGTCTGCCCGTCCTTTATATCAAGACAGGGAATAATTCTTTTAGCTAACACAACTTCAACTCACTATCAATTAATTAATTATTCAAAGCAAAGATTGCAGATCATCCAACGTTATACGACCTTCATACAACGCCTTTCCAAATATAACGGCAGGTACACCATTTTCTTCCAATCGATAAATGTCATCAACACAACTGACTCCGCCACTTGCAATCAAATACAAATTCGAATCACGTTCCAACATTTCTTTATACAAGCCCAAAGCAGGGCCCTGCAACATACCATCGCAACTGATGTCTGTACAAACCACTTTAGAAATACCTCTCTGCCGATAGTTGTCCAAGAAAGAGAACAAATCCATATCACTTTCCTCTTTCCATCCTCCCACGGCAATACGGCGTTCTTTTACATCAGCCCCCAGAATAATTCGTTCCGCCCCATACATTTCTATCCAATGACAGAACAGTTCTGGATCTTTCACAGCAACACTTCCGCCCGTCACCATCTGAGCTCCACACTCAAAAGCAATTCGCAAATCCTCATCAGTCTTCACACCACCACCAAAATCAACGACAAGTGAAGTAGCTGTCGCTATTTTTTCCAAAATGACATGGTTCACGACATGATGCGAAGCCGCTCCATCTAAATCGACCAAATGCAAGCGTCTAATACCCCCCGCTTCCAGCATTTTGGCTACTTCAAGCGGATTTTCATTATACACCTTCTTGCTCTCATAATCACCTTGTGACAAGCGCACGCATTTACCTCCGATAATATCAATAGCAGGTATTAATTCTATCATAACTCCAAGAAATTTTTCAAAATACGTTCACCAACATCACCACTTTTTTCTGGATGAAACTGTGTTGCATAGAAATTTTCTTTATGCAAAGCTGCGCTAAACGGTAATATATAATCGGTCACCGCCGCAGTATATTCATTAACAGGCACATAAAAGCTATGCACAAAATACACAAATTCTTCCTTCGTAAATCCACGAAACAAAGAGCTGCAGGTTTGCTCTATTGTATTCCACCCCATATGTGGCACTTTATCTTCATGCCTTTCTGACTGAAAGCGTTTCACGTCTACATCAAAAATATTCAAGCAATCCACATTACCTTCGTCCGAATGACGACACATTAATTGCATACCTAAGCAAATGCCCAACAAAGGTTTCTCCATACCTTTAATAACAGTATCCAAACCCGTAGTATGCAAAAAGTCCATCGTCGTAGCAGCCTCTCCTACCCCCGGAAATATGACTTTATCGGCCGAACGAAGCATTGCCTCATCAGCCGTAATCATAGCCTCGACACCCAAACGTCGTAAAGCACAATCTACTGAACGAATATTCCCCGCATTATATTTTACGATTGCAACTTTCATCAGATTTCCTTTTTAATTAAATATCACCGTCTTATTCTTATATACCAACACTTTTCGTTCTATATGCTTCTGTACCGCACGCGAAAGAACAATTTTCTCCAGATCTTTTCCCTTGTTTATCAGATCCTGCACCGTATCTTTATGTGTAATGCGTACAATATCCTGCTCGATAATAGGTCCTGCATCCAGTTCCGTAGTCACATAATGACTGGTGGCACCAATAATCTTCACGCCACGCTCAAAAGCTGCATGATAAGGTTTGGCACCCACAAACGCAGGCAAAAAGGAATGATGTATATTAATAATGCGATTAGGATAAGCATCTATCATCTGCTCTGAAATCACCTGCATGTAACGAGCCAATACAATAAATGTAATATTATACTTGGCCAACAAATCCATCTCTAACCGCTCTTGTTCTGCCTTATTTTCTTTTGTGATAGGAAACAAATAAAACGGAATGCCAAAACGTTCGGCCACATGCTGCAAATCTGGATGATTACTAACTATGAGCGGAATATCCACATTCCACTCACCCGCCGTGTAACGAGCCAACATATCAAACAAACAATGAGACATCTTCGAGACAAATATCGCCATGCGTGGTTTGGTATCTGAAAAATACAGCCGGAAACTCATTGCATATTTTTGCGCATACAACGTGGCAAAATAGTCCTCTATCTTTTCTTGAGGAATCAGAAAGTCCTGCAACTCCCATTCTATTCTCATAAAAAAAATATTCTCCACATGATCCACATGTTGATCCAAATAGATAATATTTCCCTTATTCACCGTTATAAAATCCGTCACCTCCGCCAAAATACCTGGTTTGTCAGGACAGTAAAGCAACAGTTTGGCCGTTTTCATACTCCTAAACATTTCATTAACATATCAGAATTACAATATTCTCGTATTAGGTTTGCAAAAATAACGATTTATTGCAAAAGTACGAATTTTCCAAGCACAAAGTTTCAATCCCAATACAAATAGTTTCGTTTTCCACAATTTGTATCCCCATTCAACTCATCCATGCGTCAATCCATACCACATACTAAACAAATGTTAAATATAAAAACATGTCAAATCGCAACCTATTCAATATGAACTACTAAAAGAACAAGTTCCCAAAAGCCTCTAAAAAAAATCCACGATTACTATTGCAGGTATAAAAAAAATGCCTACCTTTGCAACCGCAATCGAGAGAGATAGCAACAAAACAATGAAATGGTGCGGTAGTTCAGCTGGTTAGAATACATGCCTGTCACGCATGGGGTCGCGGGTTCGAGTCCCGTCCGCACCGCTAAACAATTAATAGTAAAAGCCTGTAAATCAAACGATTTATAGGCTTTTACTTTATACACCTACATATAAATTCAAACAACTAAATAACTCGATTTTCAAACCAATCAAACCACCACAAGCACCCGTCCAATCCCCCACTAGATAAAAGTAAATAATTCCTCGAAAACAATAAAGTCAAAAACTCTGTTTTCGTCTTTGTATTTCCCTCCGTTTACACTATCTTTGCAACACGAAAGGCCGGAGGAAACGCATTCACCTCCAGGCCTGCGACGACAACGATTATTATCATCATTTATAGCGCTATAAAAATATGATTTCTTTCTACAGAACTCCTCAGAAAAGCGTGATTGCCGTAGCAAGCGAACACGCCATCTCGAAGGCAGACAGCGACAAGCTCTGCTGGCTTTTTGGAGAAGCCACCCCTGAAAGTGAAGAAAACCTGAAAGGCTGTTTCGTAGGCCCCCGCCGCGAAATGATTACCCCCTGGAGCACGAACGCCGTGGAAATTACCCAAAACATGGGCCTGACGGGCATCGCGCGCATCGAGGAATACTTCCCCGTGGCCGATGAAAACGCCGAATACGACCCCATGCTCCAACGCATGTACAAGGGGCTCGACCAGCAGGTGTTCACCACCAACCGCCAGCCCGAACCCATCGTCCACATCGAAGACCTCGAAGCCTACAACGAGCAGGAAGGTCTGGCCCTCTCCAAGGAGGAAATGGACTACCTGAAGAAGGTAGAGAAGGACCTCGGCCGCCCGCTGACCGACTCCGAAGTGTTCGGCTTTGCCCAAATCAACTCCGAGCATTGCCGCCACAAAATCTTCGGCGGTACGTTCATCATCGACGGTGTGGAGCAGGAATCCTCGCTCTTCCAGATGATCAAGAAGACCACACAGGAAAACCCCAACAAAATCATATCGGCCTACAAGGACAACGTGGCCTTTGCCGAAGGTCCAGTCATCGAGCAGTTCGCTCCCGCCGACCACTCCAAGCCCGACTACTTCGAGGTGAAGGACATCAAGAGCGTCATCTCCCTGAAGGCCGAGACGCACAACTTCCCCACCACCGTGGAGCCTTTCAACGGCGCATCGACGGGTACGGGTGGTGAAATCCGCGACCGTATGGGTGGTGGAAAGGGTTCCTGGCCCATCGCAGGTACGGCCGTCTACATGACCTCCTACCCCCGCACGGAGGAAGGACGCGAGTGGGAAGAAATCCTGCCCGTACGCAAATGGCTGTACCAGACGCCTGAGCAAATCCTCATCAAGGCGTCGAACGGCGCCAGCGACTTCGGCAACAAGTTCGGCCAGCCGCTCATCTGCGGTTCGGTGCTGACCTTCGAGCATAAAGAGAAAGAAGAAGTATACGGCTACGACAAGGTCATCATGCTGGCCGGAGGCGTAGGTTACGGTACCCAGCGCGATTGCCTCAAGGGCAAACCCGAAGCAGGCAACAAGGTCGTCGTAATGGGTGGCGACAACTATCGCATCGGTTTGGGCGGCGGATCTGTATCTTCTGTCGATACGGGAAGATACAGTAGCGGCATCGAACTGAACGCCGTCCAGCGCGCCAACGCCGAAATGCAGAAGCGTGCCTACAACGTGGTGCGCGCCCTCTGCGAGGAAGAGGTAAACCCCGTCGTTTCCATCCACGACCACGGCTCGGCTGGACACGTGAACTGCCTCAGCGAGCTGGTGGAAGAGTGTGGCGGACACATCGACATGAGCAAGCTGCCCATCGGCGACAAGACCCTCTCGGCCAAGGAAATCATCGCCAACGAGAGCCAGGAGCGCATGGGATTGCTCATCAAGGAGGAAGCCATCGAACACGTGCGCAAGATTGCCGAACGCGAACGCGCCCCGATGTACGTTGTGGGCGAAACGACCGGCGACCACCGCTTCTGCTTCGAGCAGGCCGACGGCGTACGTCCCTTCGACCTGGCCGTCGACCAGATGTTCGGTTCCTCACCCAAGACATATATGGTGGACAAGACCGTAGAGCGTCACTACGAAATGCCGACCTACGAGCTGTCCAAGCTTCATGAATACCTGGCCAACGTGCTCCAGCTGGAAGCCGTGGCCTGCAAGGACTGGCTGACCAACAAGGTGGACCGCTCCGTGACGGGCAAAATTGCCCGCCAGCAATGCGTGGGCGAACTCCAGTTGCCGTTGAGCGATTGCGGCGTCGTAGCCCTCGACTACCGCGGCAAGGCAGGTATCGCCACTTCACTGGGTCATGCTCCGCAAGCCGCACTGGCCAATCCGGCCGCAGGTTCCGTGCTCTCCGTGAGCGAGGCGCTGACCAACCTCGTATGGGCACCGCTGGCCGAAGGGCTCGATAGCGTATCGCTCTCGGCTAACTGGATGTGGCCCTGCCGCTCGCAGGAGGGTGAGGATGCACGCCTCTACACGGCCGTCAAGGCATTGAGCGACTTCTGCTGCGCCCTACAAATCAACGTGCCTACGGGTAAGGACTCCCTCTCCATGACGCAGAAATACCCCGACGGTAGCAAGGTCATCGCTCCGGGTACGGTCATCGTTTCGGCTGGCGGCGAGGTGAGCGACGTGAAGAAAGTGGTTTCGCCCGTGCTGGTGAACGACCATAAGACGACGCTCTACCACATCGACTTCAGCTTCGACAACCTGAAGCTGGGCGGTTCGGCCTTCTCCCAGTCGCTGGGCAAGGTGGGCGACGACGTGCCTACCGTGCAGAACCCCGAATACTTCCGCGACGCCTTCCTGGCCGTTCAGGAGCTGGTGAACAAGGGCCTCATCCTGGCCGGACACGACATCTCGGCCGGCGGTCTCATCACCACCCTGCTCGAGATGTGCTTCTCGAACATGGAGGGAGGTATGGAAATCAGCCTCGACAAGATTAAGGAAAACGACCTCGTCAAGATACTCTTTGCCGAAAACCCGGGTATCGTCATCCAGGTGGCCGACAAGCACAAGGACGAAGTGAAGAAGATACTCGAAGACGCCGGCGTGGGCTTCGTGAAGATTGGCAAGCCGACCGACGAACGCCACATCCTCGTGGAGAAGGACGGTGCCACTTACCAGTTCGGTATCGACTACATGCGCGACGTGTGGTACTCCACTTCCTACCTGCTCGACCGTCGCCAGTCGATGAACGGTTGCGCCAAGAAGCGCTTCGAGAACTACAAGATGCAACCCATGGACCTGGCCTTCATGCCGGGCTTCACAGGCAAGCTCTCGCAATACGGCATCAGCCCCGACCGCCGTACGCCGAGCGGCATCCGCGCCGCCATCATCCGCGAGAAGGGTACAAACGGCGAACGCGAAATGGCCTACTCGCTCTACCTGGCCGGCTTCGACGTGAAGGACGTGACGATGACCGACCTCGTAAGCGGACGCGAAACGCTGGAAGACGTCAACATGATTGTCTTCTGCGGTGGTTTCTCCAACTCCGACGTACTCGGCTCGGCCAAAGGCTGGGCAGGCGCCTTCCTCTTCAACCCCAAGGCCAAAGAGGCGCTCGACAAGTTCTATGCCCGTGAAGATACTCTTTCATTGGGTGTGTGCAACGGTTGCCAGCTGATGATGGAACTCAACCTCATCAACCCCACCGACGAGAAGCGCGGACGCATGCTCCACAACGACTCTCACAAGTTCGAGAGCCGCTTCCTGGGCCTGACTATCCCGACCAACCGTAGCGTGATGTTCGGTTCGTTGAGCGGTAGCAAGCTGGGCATTTGGGTGGCTCACGGCGAAGGCAAGTTCTCCCTGCCCTACGACGAAGACCACTACAACATCGTGGCCAAGTACACCTACGACGAGTATCCCGGCAACCCCAACGGTTCCGACTATTCCGTGGCAGGTATCGCCAGCCACGACGGACGCCACCTGGCCATCATGCCCCACCTGGAGCGCGCCATCTTCCCCTGGCAGAACGCTTACTATCCGGCCGACCGCCTGCATCACGACGAAGTGACGCCGTGGATAGAAGCCTTTGTCAACGCCCGCAAGTGGGTGGAAGAGAAGACTCGATAAATATCCTCTACCCTCTCCATACAGACATGGATGAAACAGACCCCGACGGCCAAACGGCCGGATGTCTGTTTCATCCGTGTCTTTTCCCTTATTCAAAGCATTCTGTTTCCAAGGAAACAATATCGTGTCGGCTATGAGAAAAAACATCCTGACTACCTTTATCGCCATCCTGCTACCACTCATCGTCTGCCCACAGACCTATAAATATATAGGTATGGAAGACGGATTGAGCAACCGACAGGTGTATGCCATCGAAAAAGACCGGAAAGGCTACATGTGGTTCCTGACCCCCGAAGGCATCGACCGCTACAACGGAAAGGAGTTCAAACACTACAAGCTGATGGACGGCGAACAGGAACTCAACTCGGCCATCAACCTGAACTGGCTCTACCTGGACACCGACGGGGTGTTGTGGGAAATAGGCAAGAAGGGCCGCGTCTTCCGCTACGAAAGCCAGCACGACCGTTTCCAGCTGGTGTACAAGCTTCCCGAACAGACGGAAAAGGAACACAATACGCCCGTGAGCTATGGCTACGTGGACGAGAAAGGCCAGATATGGCTCTGTACCCGCAAGCAGATATACCTGTATGATAGCCGCAACAACCACACCCGGCACATCCGCAACCAGCTGGACGAAAACATCACCTGCATCCTGCAAACCGATACCGCACACTACTTCATCGGCACCGACCAGGGCATACACTATGCCGAACTGAAGGACAGCATCCTGCAACTGAACCCTTGCGACAAGCTCGACTCCCTGAACCTGCAGGTCAATGAGCTCTACCTCGACAAGAACACCCGGAAAGTGTTCATCGGCACCTTCCTGAAGGGAATCTTCGTCTACGACCTGAACAGGCACCAGCTTTTGCAACTACAAACCGAGCTGACGGACATCACCATCAACAGCATACAGGAATTCGGAAAGAACATGGTACTCATCGCCACCGACGGAGCCGGCGTCTATCGGCTGAACACCGATACCTACGAGTGTGAACCCTACATCACGGCCGACTACAACCGCTACAACGCGATGAACGGCAACAGCATCACCGACCTCTACATCGACGACGAACAACGCATCTGGATGGCCAACTTCCCCATCGGTATCACCGTGCGCGACAACCGCTATGCCGACTTCCACTGGATCAAGCACTCCATCGGCAACCGCCAGTCGCTCGTGAACAACCGTGTGAATGCCGTCATCGAAGACCGAGACGGCGATTTGTGGTTTGCCACGGACAACGGCATCAGCCTCTACAACGACCGCCAGGAACAATGGACTTCCTTCCTAAGCACCTTCGAAACCGGCGGAAAGAACAAGAGCCACTCCTACATCTCCCTGTGCGAAGTGGCCCCGGGCATCATCTGGGCAGGCGGATACTCGTCCGGCGTCTACCAGATAGACAAGCGCAACCGTTCGGTGCAATTTTTCACACCCGCCTCGATGGGTAATGCCGGCATCCGAGCCGACAAATACATCCGTGCTATCTTGAAGACAAGTGACGGCAAGATATGGGCCGGCGGCTACTACAACCTCAAGGAAATAGACTACGCACGCAGGCAGGTGCGCCTCATCGGAGGCCTGTCGGACATCACCGCCCTGACGGAAAACGACTCCACACACCTGTGGGTAGGCACTGTCAACGGGCTCTACCGCCTCGAGAAACAGAGCGGCAAGGCCGAATATGTGGAGCTGCCCGTCGAGTCGCACTACATCTACTCCCTCTACCAATCGGACGACCAGGAGCTATACATCGGCACCAACAACACGGGCTTGCTCATATACGACCTGGAGGAGAAACAGTTCTACCACTTCGACAAAGACAACAGTTCGCTCATCTCCAACAACATCTATTGTATTCTGCCTGATGGTGAGGGAGGCTTCTTCCTAAGTACGGAAAGCACCTTGACTACCTTCAATCCACATAGTAAAATCTTCCACAACTGGACAAAAGAACAAGGGCTAAAAGCCGAACATTTCAACGCTTCAGCAGGTACTCTCAGACGTAACGGCCAACTGGTCTTCGGAAGTACCGATGGTGCCATCGAGTTCGACAAGAACATGGTGTTGCCCGACCATTATACCACCAAGATGGTGTTTAGTGATTTCAAAGTACTCTACGAAACAGTTTACCCCGGCGACAAGCACTCGCCGCTGACCACCAACATCGACGACATCGACCTACTCCGTCTGAAATACGACCAGAACATCTTCTCTCTGCAGGTGTCGTCCATCAACTACGACTACCCTTCTCTGGTGCTCTACTCCTGGAAACTGGAAGGCTTTTATGACAAATGGAGCCAGCCCAGCCGCGACAACATCATCAGCTTCACCAACCTGAGCCCCGGCAAATATACCTTACGCGTGCGAGCCATCTCCAATGAGAACCACAACACGGTGCTCGAGGAGCGGAGCCTGCCAATCATCATCGACAAGCCACTTTGGTTCAGCTGGTGGGCATGGCTAGCTTATATTCTCTTCACCCTGGGAGCCATGATTACGGCCTTGCGCATTTACCTCCTACGCAAGCAGAAGCGGGAATCGAACGAGAAGATACGCTTTTTCATCAACACCGCCCACGACATCCGTACCCCGCTCACCCTTATCAAGGCACCGCTGGAAGATCTGGCCAACCACGAACAACTGAGCGAAAGCGGACGGAACAACATCCACACCGCCCTGCGCAACGTACACGTGCTCCTGCGCCTAACCACCAACCTCATCAACTTTGAGCGTGCCGACACGTATGGAGGCAAGCTCCGCGTGGCTGAATATGAGCTGGGAGCTTATCTGGAAGAGACCCTCAACATCTTCCGCGAATATGCCAAGGTGAAACGTATCGCCCTGACTTACGAAAAGAACTTCGACTACCTCAATGTGTGGATAGACAAGGACAAGATGGACTCCATCCTGAAGAACCTCCTGTCCAACGCCTTGAAATATACCGCCGAAGAAGGTAGCGTCGTGCTCGAAGCTACGGAGACGGCCGAACAATGGACAATCGAAGTGAAGGACACGGGTATCGGAGTGCCTGCCGCCGAACAACGGAAGCTCTTCCGCATGCACTTCCGTGGAAGCAATGCCGTCAACGCTAAAATTACAGGAAGCGGCATCGGTCTGCTCCTGGTATGGAAACTTGTCAGATTGCACAAGGGAAAACTGAGCTTCAATAGTACCGAAGGACAAGGCTCCACGGTTCGCGTCAGTTTCCCCAAAAACAGGAAAGCCTATCGCAAGGCTACCTTTGTGGACACCCTGCCCAATCGCGAAACGGAACTTCCGCCTGTCCAGCCAGAAGAGCGAGTGGAGGAAAGCCCGACAGCCACGGTATCCCCCAACCGCGAAAATACGGAGGAACAACCGCAAGCGACCTCGAACCACGAAAAAATACTGGTCGTGGAAGATAACGACGAACTGAGAGAATACCTCCGCCAGACCTTGTCCGACGTATATACCGTGCAGACCTGCAACAACGGCAGGCAAGCCCTCGAAGTGGTGAAGGACTATGCGCCTGACCTCATCATCTCGGACATCATGATGCCCGAAATGCGTGGAGACGAATTGTGCCGCACACTGAAGAAAGACATCAACACGTCGCACATCCCCATTATCCTGCTCACAGCCCTCAACACCGAACGGAGCATCATCGAGGGTTTGCAGACAGGGGCCGACGACTATCTTGTGAAACCCTTCAACGTAGGTATCCTGCGCGCCACCATCGCCAACCTGCTACAAAACCGACGCCTGTTGCGGAGCAAGTATGCAAACCTCGCCATAAACGACGAAAAGCCCGAAACGCCCTGCAACAATTGTACGGACGACCTCGACTGGAAGTTTATTACCACTGTGACCCGCTACGTGGAAGACAACATCGAGAAGAGCGAATTCAACGTGGACAGTCTCTGTGCCCTGATGAACATGAGCCGCACCAGCTTCTACAACAAGCTGAAAGCACTGACCGACCAGGCGCCAGCCGACTACATCCGCATCATCCGCCTGAAGCGTGCCGCCAAGCTGCTCCGGGAAAAGCAATACAACATCACGGAAATATCCGAAATGACCGGTTTCAACGACGTGAAGTATTTCCGCGAGGTCTTCAAGAAGTATTATAAGGTGAGCCCCAGCCAATATGCCAAGGGCGGGGACGAGCCTTCCAACGAAAAGGACATAGAAAGACAACAATGAACATTTACCTCGAAGCATTCTCCATCTTCTTCAAGATAGGAGCCTTTACCATCGGGGGAGGCTATGCCATGGTGCCTCTCATCGAAAACGAGATTGTAACAAAACGCAACTGGATAGCCAAGGACGACTTCATCGACCTGCTGGCCATCTCGCAGTCGTCGCCCGGCATCCTGGCAGTCAACATCTCCATCTTCATCGGCTACCGCCTGCGCGGCATCCGTGGAAGCATCGTCACGGCACTGGGCACCATCCTGCCCTCGTTCCTCATTATCCTGGCCATCGCCCTCTTCTTCCACAACTTCAAGGAGAACACCGTGGTGGAACGCATCTTCAAGGGCATCCGTCCGGCCGTCGTAGCGCTCATCGCCGCGCCCACGTTCAGCATGGGCAAGTCGGCACGCATCAACCGCTACAACCTGTGGATACCCGTTGTGTCGGCCCTGCTCATCTGGCTCCTGGGTTTCTCACCCATTTGGATCATCATTGCTGCAGGCGTAGGCGGATTCTTCTATGGAAAATGGAAAGCAAGACAAGAGAAAGAAAACATTCATTCATAAAACAAACGAAAATCTGAAAACATGCTCTATCTACATCTGTTCTATACATTCTTCAAGATAGGATTGTTCGGATTCGGAGGCGGCTATGCCATGCTCTCCATGATACAGGGTGAAGTCGTGACGCGCTACGAGTGGCTGACACCGCAGGAGTTTACCGACATCGTGGCCATCAGCCAGATGACCCCCGGCCCCATCGGCATCAACTCAGCCACCTACGTAGGCTTCACGGCCACGGGCAGTGTGTGGGGCTCCGTCATCGCCACCTTTGCCGTGGTGCTCCCGTCGTTCATCCTGATGCTCACTATCAGCAAGTTCTTCCTGAAGTATCAGAAGCATCCGGCCGTAGAGGCCATATTTGCAGGCCTCCGCCCTGCGGTGGTGGGTTTGCTCGCCTCGGCCGCCCTGGTGTTGATGAATGCCGAGAACTTTGGCTCGCCCACCGAAGACACGCGTTCGTTCGTCATCAGCTGTATCATCTTCCTCGTGGCCTTCGTGGGCACCAGGAAGTACAAGTTGAACCCCATCGGCATGATTGTGGCCTGCGGGGTAGCGGGGCTGATACTTTATTAAAGCTTGATTTTCTTCTTCACCGACTTCGACTCGTTGTGCAGGCGGTCGAGGGCGGTCACCACGTAGCGGTACTTCGTCTTGCCGTCTTCGTAGGGCAACTTGTACCACGGCTGGTTGGTAATGGCCACGATGTGCGACGGGTCGTCGATATTCACATCCTCCTTGTCGGCAAAGCGATAAACCACGTAGCGCACGGCACGGTCCATCTCGTCCTTATACTTTGGTGCCGTCCAGAAGAGAATATAGCCGTCTTCTGTCCACACGGGCTTCAGCTTGCGCACCTTGCCGGGAGCCTTGTCGTCCATAAAGTCGAACACAGGCGGCAGGGCGGGATACTTGTGATACTCGGCTATCAGGGCGTCGCGATACTTGCCCGCATTCTCCACCACCGCGCCGGCATACCACTGGCAACTTCCGCCAATCGTCTGATAGGCACGTTGCAGGGCCATCTTGGCGGGCAGCTGGTTGATGTTGGGGTTCTTGGGGTCGGCATTTTGGACGGTGTTCATCACCGACTGGCCGATGAAGAGCGGACGCCCCTCGCTATGCTTGGCCCACCAGTCAACAAGCACGGCATAGTCGGCTACCGGATGGCCTATCTGCCAGTAAATCTGCGGGATATTGTAGTCTATCCAACCTTCGCGTGCCCAAAGCAGCACGTCGGCGTAAAGGTCGTCGTAGTTTTGCAAGCCGCGGGTCTTACTTCCCAACGGGTCGCTCGAGTCGTTGCGGTAGATGCCGAAAGGCGACACGCCGAACTTGACCCAAGGCTTCAGAGCGCGCACCGTTTCGTGTATCTTGCGGATGAGCAGGTTGACGTTGCTACGCCGCCAGTCGCCGATGTTGTCGAAGCCGCCACCATAGCGGGCAAAGCTGGCCGAGTCGGGGAACTCCACCCCTTTCGTGGGATAGGGATAGAAGTAGTCGTCCATGTGGATGGCATCGACATCGTAGCGCGACACAATGTCGCTCACCACCTGGCAGATGTAATCACGGCTCTGCGGCAAGGCAGGGTCGAAGAACAGCTGGTTGCCGTAGGTAAGGAACCACTCGGGGTGGCGGTTGTAGATGTGTTGCGGCGCCAGCTGGTTGGCCAGCGACGTCTTCACCCGATAAGGGTTGATCCAGGCATGAAACTCCATGCCGCGCTTGTGGCACTCGTCTATCATGAACTGCATGGGGTCCCAATAGGGTTGCGGTGCCTGCCCCTGTACCCCCGTCAGGTAACGGCTCCAGGGCTCAAGCTTCGAGGCATAGAGCGCGTCGGCCTCGGGGCGCACCTGGAAGATGATGGCATTGATGCCCGCCTTCTGCAAGGAGTTGAGCTGGCCGATGAGGGTGGCCTGCATCTGCGCGGCCGGCATGCCCTTGAACTGGCCGTTCACCGCCTGAATCCAGGCGGCACGGAATTCACGTTTGGGATAGCGTTGCCCCGTCAGTTCCTGCGCCCATACGGCACACGAAGCCAGCAGCAACATCCACACGAACAAGTTTTTCAGTTTCATTGTTTTCATCTGTTTTTTTAGAATTGCCACAAAGATAGTGCAAAGCGAGGGAAGTACCAAGGTGAACAAACGGTTTTCGCGCTTTACGCCCCCAGAGACCTCCACTCTATACCTCAGAAAGGGCTGGGAAAAGCATCTGTTCAAGCTGGGAAAAGCGATGCTTTAAGCTGGGGAAAGCAATGTTTTAAGCTGGACAAAACAATGCTTTAAGCTGGGCAAACGGACGCTCCATCCGCACCGAAGCGGCCACAATCCCTGCCAAGCCGTTATTTTTCTGAAAAATTGACCAACAAGTCTCTACAAAATACGGTCAAAAATTGCGGTTTGATTTGTTTTTCCGTAACTTCGCATGCCGTAAGCGAGAAAAAGACATGAGTGAAACCAAATCCATCATCATAAAAGGCGCCCGCGTCAACAACCTGAAGAACATCGACGTCGAGATACCGCGAGGCCGGCTGGTAGTCATCACCGGCCTGTCGGGCTCAGGCAAGTCGTCGCTGGCCTTCGACACCCTCTACGCCGAGGGGCAACGCCGCTATGTGGAGAGCCTCAGCAGCTATGCACGCCAGTTCCTGGGACGCATGAGCAAGCCCGAGTGCGACTACATCAAGGGCATCCCCCCCGCCATTGCCATCGCGCAGAAGGTGAACAGCCGCAACCCGCGCTCTACCGTGGGCACCTCGACCGAAATCTACGAATACCTGCGCCTGCTCTACGCCCGCATCGGACGCACGTTCAGCCCCGTCAGCGGGCAGGAGGTGAAGAAGCACTCGGCCGAAGACATCGTCCAGTGCATGCTGGAGTACCCCGAAGGTACCCGCTTCACCGTCCTCACCCCTCTGCTTGTGCCCCAGGGACGTACGATGAAGGAGCAGCTGGCCATCGACCAGAAGCAGGGTTTCACCCGCCTGGAAGTGAACGGACAGGCCATGCGCATCGACGAATACGAACCGCATGAAGGCGACAACGTCTTCCTGCTGATAGACCGCCTGACGGCCTCGGCCGCCAAAGACACCGTGAGCCGATTGACTGACTCCGTAGAGACGGCCATGTACGAGGGCGACGGTGCCTGCCTGCTACGCTTCTACCAGCCCGACGGCACCACCCGCCTCTATCGCTTCAGCACCAAGTTCGAAGCCGACGGCATCACCTTCGAGGAGCCAAACGACCAGATGTTCTCCTTCAACTCGCCCATGGGCGCCTGCCCCGAGTGCGAAGGCTTCGGCCGAATCATCGGTATCGACGAGCATCTGGTGGTGCCCAACCGTGCCCTGTCCGTCTACGACGGAGCCGTGATGTGCTGGCGAGGCGAGAAGATGGGCGAATGGCGCGACATGGTCATCCGCGGAGCCGAAAAGGCAGGCTTCCCCATTTTTACCCCCTACTACCAGCTGACCGACGAGCAGCGCCGCATGTTGTGGGAGGGTACGCCCTACTTCGAAGGCATCAACGCCTTCTTCCGCATGTTGCAGGAGAACCAATACAAGATACAATACCGCGTGATGCTGGCCCGCTACCGCGGCAAGACCATCTGTCCGCGTTGCCACGGTAGCCGCCTGAAGCCTGAAGCGGGCTACGTACGGGTAGGCGGACGCAACATCTCGGAGCTGGTGGACCTGCCCATTACCGAGCTGAAGGCATTCTTCGACCATCTGAAGCTGACCGAACACGAAATGCAAGTGGCCAGCCGCATCCTGACGGAGATAAACAGCCGCATCCGTTTCCTTGTCGACGTGGGCCTGGGCTATCTGACACTGAACCGTCTGAGCAACTCCCTGTCGGGCGGCGAGAGCCAGCGCATCAACCTGGCCACCTCGCTGGGCAGCAGCCTTGTGGGGAGTCTCTACATACTGGACGAACCCAGCATCGGCCTCCATAGCCGCGACACGGACAAGCTGATATGTGTCTTGCGCCAACTCCAGCAGTTGGGCAACACGGTAGTCGTCGTAGAGCACGACGAAGAAATCATCCGCGCCGCCGACTACATCATCGACATCGGCCCCAAAGCCGGACGCCTGGGAGGCGAGGTGGTGTATCAGGGTGACATGAAAGACCTCCAGAAGCATAGCAACAGCTACACCGTGCGCTACCTGCTGGGCGAAGAAACCATCCCCGTGCCCACGCAACACCGCCCGTGGAATAACTATATCGAAATAAAAGGTGCCCGCGAGAACAACCTGAAGGGCATCGATGTGCGCTTCCCCCTGAACGTGATGACCGTAGTAACGGGTGTCAGCGGTTCGGGTAAAAGTACGCTGGTGCGCGACATCTTCTACCGCGCCCTGAAGCGCGAGTTGGACGAATGCAGTGACCGCCCGGGCGAATTCGTAAGCATCGAAGGCGACCTGCGCAACCTGCGCAACGTGGAGTTCGTCGACCAGAACCCCATCGGTAAGTCGTCGCGCAGCAATCCCGTGACCTACCTCAAGGCCTACGACGAGATACGCAAGCTCTATGCCGAACAGCCGTTGGCCAAGCAGATGGGCTACACGGCCGGCTACTTCAGCTTCAACAGCGAAGGCGGCCGTTGCGAGGAATGCAAGGGCGAAGGTACCATCACCGTGGAAATGCAGTTCATGGCCGACCTGGTGCTGGAGTGCGAGTCGTGCCACGGCAAGCGCTTCAAGCCCGACACGCTGGAGGTACGCTTCCACGACGCCAACATCTACGACGTACTTGAAATGACTGTCGATCAGGCCATCGAGTTCTTCGGCCAGCACGGGCAGAAGAAAATCGTCAAGAAGCTCATCCCGTTGCAGGACGTAGGCCTGGGCTACATCAAGCTGGGGCAGTCGTCGTCCACTCTCTCGGGCGGCGAGAACCAGCGCGTCAAGCTGGCCTACTACCTGAGCATGGAGAAGGCCGATCCGACACTCTTCATCTTCGACGAGCCCACCACTGGCCTCCACTTCCACGACATCCGCAAGCTGCTCGAAGCCTTCGACGCTCTCATCCGGCGCGGACACAGCATCGTCATCATCGAGCACAACCTGGATGTCATCAAGTGTGCCGACTACGTGATAGACCTCGGCCCCGAAGGCGGCGACCGCGGCGGAAACCTCGTCGTGGCAGGCACGCCCGAAGAGGTAGCTGCCTGTGCCGCCAGCTACACGGGTCAGTTCCTGAAAGAGAAACTACAACAAGCCGACTCCTGACCATGCAGACGCCTACCATTATCCTGAGCATCGCCGGTTCCGATCCCTCGGGTGGAGCTGGCATACAGGCCGACATCAAAACCATCTCGGCGCTGGGAGGCTATGCGGCGGCGGCCATCACCGCTATCACCGTGCAAAACACGCGGGGCGTCACGTCCGTCGACTACCTGCCCGGCCCGCTTGTGGCCGCACAAACGGAAGCTGTCTTGGGCGACCTGCATCCTGCCGCCGTCAAAATCGGCATGACAGGACGCGCCGACATCATAGTAAATTTGGCAGCCTGCCTAAGCAAATATCCCGATACGCCTGTCGTGCTCGACCCCGTGATGTTGTCGAGTAGCGGTCATCCGCTGATGGAGCCTAATGCCACCGAAGCCCTCCGAACAGAGTTGTTCCCACGATGCCGCCTGGTAACTCCCAACTTAAACGAGGCCTCATTTCTTTTAGGAAAAAATCTCCATACTCTTCAAGACATGGAGCAGGCAGCCACTGAACTGTCCCAACACTACGGCTGCGCCTTTCTACTGAAAGGTGGCCATCTGGAAGGTGATCGCATGACTGACGTCCTCTTCGACGAACAGACACACCATTTCAGCAGTGCCCGCATCAACACAAGCAATCTGCATGGCACCGGCTGTACGCTCTCATCCGCCATCGCAACCTTCCTCGGGCAAGGCAATTCCCTCCCCGAAGCCGTACGACTGGCCAAAGCCTATATGGACAAAACCATCAAAGCCGCCAGCCAATGGGAAATAGGCAGTGGATACGGCCCGTTGTGCCATTTTCCCCCAAACCTTAAACTGTAAAAAGCTGATTGCATGAAAATCATTGTACTGACCCACCCTGAATTCCTTCCAGACGAAGCTGAAGCGTTGACCTGTCTTCTGGACAAAGGCCTTGACCGTTTGCACTTGCGCAAACCCGGCTGTAGCGAAGCACAGCTAGAAGCCCTTATCCGCCAACTGCCAACCGAATACTACAAACGTATCAGCCTACACGACCATTTTTCCTTGCAGGCACGCTACCATTTGGGAGGCATCCATCTGAACAGTCGTAATCCCCAGCCTCCCCAGGACTTCAAAGGAATCATAAGCTGCTCATGCCACACACTGGAAGAAGTCTCCTACTATGGTCCACAGACCGACTATCATTTCCTGAGTCCTATTTTCGACAGCATCTCCAAGCAAGGCTATCGCTCAAGCTTCAATGAAGCCCAGTTGCGACGAGCCTCTGCCGAAGGTATTCTCACCAACAAAACTATCGCTTTGGGTGGCGTATCTGCAAGCAAACTGCCTCTACTGCACGCACTAAGATTTGGAGGTGCAGCCTTTCTAGGAGACATCTGGCACGACTACCACTCGGCAGCCAATTTGTCTACCCTGCTCCATCATTTTAAAGAACTACTAAATACATGTAAGGAACTTGATAAATCAAATCGAATAACAATCAAAACTAAGACATAACGTAATCCTACAGATTATTAATCGTATTTTGATTATACTCCTGACAGAATTTCTCTCTCAATGCCCTAGGAGGCATTCCCAAATGTTTTTTTACATACCGACCAAAAAAAGATATATTTGGAAAATCTAGTTCATTCACAATCTCCTTAATCGTCTTCGAAGAATATTTCAAGAGGTATTCAACATCCTTCAAGACATATTGGTCTATCAGACTCGAAGCAGTCTGCATACTAGCAGCCTTACAAATGGAAGACAGATATTTAGGTGTGACATTCAGGCGATCTGCATAGTAAGAAACCTCCCTGTTCTTTGGATAGGACGTTTCCAACAAATCGATAAACTTCTTGAAAAGACATTCACCAGAAGTATAAGACCGTGAAGGCAGTTGTATCACCCTGCTCAGATGGTTCTGCATGTCATAAAAAAAAGCCAACATCAGTAAATTGATAACTTTTTCCTGAACTACCGACGGCAAATGAACTTTGGAGCACAGCAAATCATAATATTGCTTCCAGACAATCACTTCATTCGGAGACAAAGTAAATAACGGATTTTTCTCAAACAACAGCTTAATATCCCATATATTGTCAGCCATCGGAAGCAGTTTATGAATATACTCTCTCGACATTCCAATGCACTGACATTGAAAATCCACACTTGACAGGGTACCCTCTATTATGTTATTGGGAGGACAGATAAAAATATCATTTTTGTAAGCTACATAAGTTGTCCCGTTTATGTTTACCTGAGCTTTTCCCTCCAGCACAAGAGCTATGACATAAATTTCTGTCTGAACCATACTGCTTACATCAATATCCTTCAAATTACTGATAAATGCTAATTTACCATCATTGTATATGGTAAGCTCCTGGAACTCATTTGCATTTAAGTTTACTTTCTTGATATTCTCTACTTTCTGCATAATTACATAAATTTTTCGTTTGCAAAGAAACTGGATTATATTGAACAAATTACCGTCTATAATAGCCTAAAAGTGATCTATATGTCTTATTTTTCAACAGACTTCTCAAATAGGACATTTTTGGAGATATGAAAATAATCACATTTCAGATTAAACGCTATTCCTTTGCCCCCCAAAAAATAAAACAATAACCCCAATAAAATGAAAAAGAACTATTTGACAACAACATTATGGATGGCCATTCTATTGACTGGATGCCAAAGAAATGACAATCAAGCTACAGAAAAACAACCGATCAAGGTAAAAGTGATAACAGTATCGGCAAGTACCGACGGACAAGGAAAAAGCTACTCTGGCACTGTAGAGGAAGGCAATGGAACTTATCTTAGTTTTCCTGTCATGGGAACTGTAAAAACGCTGCACTTTCATTTGGGGCAGCACATCTCAAAAGGACAATTGCTTGCTACACTTGATTCGACCTCTATGCAAAGCAGTTATAATGCCGCTAGAGCTTCATTAGTGCAAGCAGAAGATGCCCATCAAAGAATGAAAGAATTGCACGACAAGGGAAGTTTGCCCGAAATACAGTGGATAGAAGTACAAAGCAAATTACAACAAGCACAAGCTTTAGAAGAAATTGCAAACAAAAACCTAAAAGATTGCAAGCTTCTTGCTCCATTTGAAGGAGTAATAGCTGAAAAATCAATAGAAGTTGGTCAGAATGTTACTCCAGGCATCCCTGTAGCCAAACTAGTTACAGCACATCACCTGAAAATAAAAATAGCAGTACCTGAAACAGAAATAACAGATGTACGCCTCTCTCAAAGAGTAGATATAAAGGTACCTGCTCTCGGAGGAAAGTTACTGACAGGAACAATAGAAGAAAAAGGAATAATAGCACATCCGCTGTCACGTTCATATGAAGTAAAAATACATATAGACAACGATACTAAAGATCTGATGCCTGGTATGATAACAGAAGTTGTCCTGAGAAAGGATACGGAAAAAGATGCCTGTTATATTATTCCAGCGAATATTGTTCAACTCGACGAAAAGAACAACAATTTTGTTTGGATAGAGAAGGATGGTAAAGCAAGCAAACAAATCATAAAGTGCGGCGAATTCACCCCCAAAGGAGTAACTGTAGTATCCGGTTTACAAAACGGAACGCAAGTAATCGTGGAAGGACAACAAAAAGTGTGTGAAGGAACAAGCTTGACGATAATATAAAGGACATACGACAATGGATAAAAACAATAAAAAGCGTAACGCTGTGGAATGGGCCATGCACTACCGGCAGATTATCATTCTGGTAGTATGTTGCCTTGTCGCTTTCGGCATTTACAGTTTGCCGGAAATGCGAAAAAACGAATTTCCCGACTTCACAATCCGTCAGGGTGTCGTCGTTGCAGTAGCCCCCGGATATACAGCTGAAGACATGATGGAAAAAGTGACCAAACCTTTGGAAGAATATATCTTCACTTACAAAGAAGTACGAAAGGAGAAAACTTTCTCCAAAAGCAAAGATGGCATTGTCTATATACAGGTTCAACTGAATGATGAACTGAACAATAAGGACGAATTCTGGAGTAAATTCAAACATGGAATATCTGTGTTTAAAGCCCAGCTTCCTTCAGGAGTATTGGCGCTGCAAGTAATGGATGATTTCGGAGATACATCTGCCCTACTCATCACAATGGAAAGCGAAAACAAGACTTATCGCGAACTGGATACATACATGGAACAGTTGCAGAACCGCCTGAGACGCATTTCCAGCGTAGGACGCATGAGCGTAAGCGGACTCCAGAAAGAACAAATCTCCATCTATATCGACAACGACCGTCTCTCACAATACGGACTCAATGAACAGACTTTGGCCCTATCGTTAATGCAAAAAGGATTCGTCACTTCAGGTGGTCGTATCAAAACCGGTAACTATGTACAGCCAGTCTACGTCAGCCGGTCATTAAACACTGTTTTCGATGTACAACAACAGATAGTATACACTGATCCGCAAGGGAATAATATACGCCTGAAAGACATTGCACGTGTAGTGAAAGAATACCCCGAAACAGACAGCTACATCACCAACAACGGACATAAATGTTTGCTTCTTTCAGTTGAAATGAAGAAAGGACAAAACATCGTAAAAATGGGAGAAGCAGTCAATGAAACCATCAGCACATTTCAACAAGAACTGCCAGAAGATGTAACCATTTTCCGCATCACCGACCAAAGCCAAGTAGTAGACAATAGTGTAAAAAACTTTCTGCGCGAACTAGTCATAGCTATTGTAGCAGTTATTGCTGTAGTAATGCTCCTGCTTCCAATCAGAGTAGCACTGGTCGCTGCTTCGACTATCCCAATCACCATTTTCATTTCTTTAGGTCTATTCCATGCATTCAACATTGAGTTGAATACGGTGACACTAGCTGCATTGATTGTAACTCTTGGAATGATTGTAGACAACTCAATCGTTATTATAGACAGCTATTTGGAAAAATTAGGAGAAGGAACCTCACGCTGGCATGCTTCTATTATAAGCACCACACACTTTTTCAAATCTATTTTTTCGGCCACGTTGGCTATCAGTATCACCTTCTTTCCGTTTCTGATGACCACAACAGGAATGATTAATGATTTTCTGCAAAGCTTCCCATGGGCTATAACCATCGTCTTGGGCGTATCCTTGCTGGTAGCTACACTGCTTGTACCATTCCTGCAATTCTTCTTTATCCGTAAACCCATAGAGAAAAAAGAGCAAAAATCATTTTCATTTCTCGACTTATTACAACATTACTACAACCGATTATTTGATTGTTGTTTTTCGCATCCTAAAATAACTGTCGGCATTGGTTTGTGTTCAGTAATAGCAGGTATATTACTGATGGCTAAACTTCCCCAGCAACTGATGCCGTATGCCGATCGCAACCAATTTGCCGTAGAAATATACCTTCCGACTGGTACAGACGTAAAACAAACAGCAGAAATTGCCGACAGCTTAGAACATATCCTCCGTCAAGATAACCGTGTAGTAAGTGTAGCATCGTTTAAAGGTTGCGCTTCACCACGTTTTCAGACCACTTATGCGCCACAGATAGCAGGTACAAACTTTGCCCAGTTCATTGTCAACACAACTGGCGTGGAAGAAACGGTAACACTATTGAACGAATATGCTCCCCGATATACAGATTATTTCCCAAATGCTCGTATCCGCTTCAAACAATTAAGTTACAATGAAGCTGTTTATCCTATCGAAATACGCTTGAGCGGAGACGACCGTGAAGCAATAAAAAAAGATGCAGATAGTATTAAAACGATATTACAAGGAATACCCGGACTTATTCTAGTTCAGACTGACCAAAATGAACCATTGGCAGCTTCAGATATCATATTACGTGAAGATGAAGCCAGCCGTTTGGGAATCAGCAACCTGAATATCGAAACAACGTTAGCCATGCGTTACGGTTCAGGAATACCTCTGACCGATATGTGGGAAGGAGACTATGCAATCCCCGTTGTATTGAAAAGTGAAAAATCAGACAGTGCCTCACTGACAGATTTACAAAATGAATTGATTCCCGTAGCAGGAGGTGCATCTTATGTACCTCTTAGGCAAATAGCCGATGTAATCCCAGCATGGAAGGAAAGTCAAATCATTCGTCGCAATGGAATCTGTACACTCACCATAATGGCAGAAGTTGAACGTGGCAGAAACACCATGGAAGCAATGAGCCTTGTACAGCAGAAAATGAGTAGTTTCCATTTCTCTCCAGGAGTAAGTATGAACTATGGAGGTGATTACGAAGACAGTGCAGAAAAAATGCCCCCGGTAATGGCAGGCCTAATGGTTGCGGCAGTCGTCATTTTCTTTATCCTAGTCATCCATTTCCACAAAGTGAATATTGCAACTCTTATCTTTTCCAACATGACCCTCTGCCTGTTTGGGACAGCTGTTGGTATCTTGATTCAAGGAGTAGATTTCAGCATAACTTGCGTACTCGGTATTGTCAGTCTGATGGGAATTATAGTCCGTAACGGAATCATCATGATAGATTATGCCGAAGAATTGCGTGTAACTGAAGGGATGTCAGCTTCGGATGCAATCTATCATTCAGCCCGCCGCCGTATGAGACCTATTTTCCTGACTTCAGCAGCGGCCTCCATGGGAGTAATACCAATGATATTAGGGAAAAGCGGGCTATGGATGCCAATGGGAACGGTCATCTGTTACGGGACACTCATCACGATGGTATTCCTGCTCACCGTACTTCCATGCGCTTACTTACTAATATTCAGAGGTAGCTCCCGAAAACGACTGCAAGCAGCAAGTCTTGAAAAACAATAAAAACAATAAAAACAATATCCACAATTATTAATAACACGTATATGAACTTTACAAAACATATTTTTCTATTTTTAATTGGCTGTGCAGGTATAATGCCTGCACTTGCCCAGCAAACATATACATTGGACGAATGTATTCGCGAGGCTCTTTCAAACAATGTTCGTATCAAAAATGCCAATAACGACCTTTCAGCCTCACAGCATGTACGCCAAAAAGCCTTTACCCAATACTTTCCTACGTTTAGCGCTTCGGGAGGCGGATTTATGTCAGACAAGGGATTACTTGAAATGAAAATGATGCCTGGAGAAAAAATCTCTATGCTGAAAAACGGCGTAATAGGCGGTGTCACTGCCACAATGCCTCTCTTCACAGGTGGACAAATTATTAACGCCAACAAATTGTCAAACATAAATGTAGAAGTCAGCCGCCTGCAACGTAACCAGTCTGAAAATGAAGTACGACTGACAACCGAACAATATTTCTGGCAAATTGTCATGCTAAAAGAAAAATTGAAAACTCTTTCTGTTGTAGAAGAGCAATTACATAGCATCCACAAAGATGTGGATGCTTCCGTACAATCTGGAATCACCAACAGAAATGACCTGCTGCAAATACAACTCAAAGAGAATGAAACGCACAGCACCCGCATTCAGGTAGAAAATAGCCTTTCCGTATCACTCAGCATGCTGGCACAATATATCGGACATCCGGCTGACAGTATTGATGTAGCTCAAGTAGTAAGTGATTCACTGCCCGAACATCCTGAAATTTACTACAGACAACCTGAATCGTCACTTCCCCTAACCAATGAATACAATTTGTTACAACAAAACGTAAAAGCTACTCGATTGCAATACAAAATGACTGTTGGAAAAAATCTGCCAACAATTGCAATCGGTGGCGGATATATATACGACAATCTGATGGACAAGGATCATTCGTATTGGATGGGATTTGCGACCGTCAGCGTGCCCCTTTCTGGATGGTGGGGAGGCTCACATGACATAAAGAAACAGAAATTACAAATCCGCAATGCCGAAAACCAGTTTACAGACCAAAGCCAAATGTTGATCATCCGCATGAACAACTGCTGGAACAATCTGACCGAAACCTACAAACAAGTAAAGATAGCAATCGAATCCATCGGACAAGCTTCAGAAAACCTTCGTCTCCAAAACGATTACTACCAGGCCGGAACATGTACCATGAGTGACTTGCTCGAAGCACAAACTTTATATCAACAGAGCCGTGACAGGTACATGGAATCCTATGCACAATACGAAATCAGGAAGCGGGAATACTTACAAGCTACAGGCAGATAACAATAAGTACATACACTGTGCCTGTAAACATCTACTTCAGCAGCGTAAAGTGCCTCTTTAGCTTGCTAAAGTGCCACTTTACGCAACACATTATTAACCTCTACGGAAACAAGCGAAAAAGATGAAGATTTTCTTCCAAAAGGTATAATGAAACGCCCCTGCTATCAGATTAATTTTATATCTTTACAACCCCGAAAATACCTTAAACCAATTAGCATAAAAACAGGATTCGGGAAAAAGAATATAAACTTAAATGATATATACCATGGAAGAAACAAACCTATTAGCCCCTTTGCTACTGACAATTGCCGGTCTTATGGTAGGAGCTATCTTTAAATCGCTGTTCCAACGGACGCGTATCCCTTACACAGTCGGACTGTTTGCCATCGGACTGATTGCAGGTATTCTAAACAGAGCCGGAGTTTTTCAAAATACTTCTCAACTCAGCCAAGCATTAGACAGTGTAGCCAATATCAACCCAGATCTTATCCTATATATCTTCCTGCCCATACTGATTTTCGATGCAGCCTATGAATTGAATCTGCATATCTTTAAAAAAACGTTGGCAAACGCCACTTTGTTGGCTGTTCCCGGCCTGATCATCTGCATGTTACTGACAGCCGTCCTATTAATGGCACTAAGTCTATTTGTTCCAGGATATGAACAATGGACCTGGACTGCCGCCTTAATGTTTGGTGCCCTCATCAGTGCTACCGATCCCGTCGCTGTTGTAGCTTTACTGCACGAACTGAAAACAAGTAAACGTTTTTCTACTCTGGTTGACGCAGAATCACTACTTAATGATGGTACCGGTATCGTCTGTTTTATGCTGTTCTTTGGCATCACCACTTCAGGTATGAGTAACGACATGACTCCAGTTATGGAATTCTTCCAAGTTGTAGCAGGAGGAGCTATTTTAGGTTTCCTAGCAGCACGCCTTGTCATCTGGTTCATAACTCGCATCAATTCAGAAGAGATGATACAAAACAGTGTTATCATTTTTTCGGCTTATTTAGTATTTATTCTCTCACAATTTTATCTGGGTATTTCAGGCGTCATTGCCTTAGTTGCCTTCGGACTAACCATTTCCTATGTAGGAAAGCCTCGACTTAAACCACAGGTAAACGTTTTTATGGGCCGTTTTTGGGAATTACTTACTTACATTGCCAACACGCTCATTTTTATCATTGTAGGTGTTGTAATCGCTGAGAAAGTCGATTTCTCATGGGCACATTTCGGTATTCTGTTACTCGTCTATGCTTTCCTGAATCTCTTCCGCTATACAACGATCATGATACTTTACCCTATCATGAAACGGTTAGGATACGGATTGAATAAAAAAGAATCCATCATTCTGACCTGGGGCGGACTACGTGGCGCATTGGGAATGACCCTAGCATTAATGGTTTCCTATACTCCAGCTATTCCAGAAGAAATACGTAGCCAAGTGCTATTCTTCACCGCAGGCATCGTAACCCTCACCCTGTGTGTCAATGCTACCACCATGCGCTGGCTACTGAATAAACTGGGACTGATATATACTCCAACGGCACGCACCATGATGGAAAACAAAATACAGAACCATCTGCACGAGAATTCCGAAAAATATTTTGAACGTCTACAAACACGTGATGCCCTCAATGGTGCGAACTGGAAAAAAGTAACCCGATACATAGCCAGTCGCCCCGATGAACAACAGAATATGCCAATAGACAACGACGTGATGAACGAAATCAGACTACGCGTGTTGGATAAGGAAAAAATGCTCACACGTCAAATTTACGACGAAGGCATTATTGCAAAAACTTCTTTCATGTTACTCAGCAACTCGCTGGACGAACTTTACGACCATGACGGGAACAGCCCGTTAGACAACCGGAAGTCTATCTTCAATTTCTGTAATCGTACTTTTATCCTTGACAACATGCAGAAGATACCAGGTATAGGCTCTTGGATAAGCTTTTATTTCAAAGAACGCATTGGAGTGGTCTACGACCTAGGACGAGGTTTTATCATCTTGCAAAAGGAAGATCTCAAGCTATTGGATGATCTAGAAACCTCTAACATGCTAAATGTCGAACAAGCCCCTGTTCTAAAACCATTAAGAGAAGAAATCTTACATAATATCAACGCGATGGATAGCGTACTGGGCAAACTTTCGAGTAACTTCCCGAAAGCCTACAAACATGCTTTGACGCAGAAAGCCATACGCATGTTGCTCTGTAACGAACGGCGTACCATCCGGCAAATGCAGAATGACGGTATCCTATCGGACAAAGACGCTGAACGTTTGTATGAAAGTGTAGACGAACGCAGCGACCAGCTCAATTCACTTAGCCACACCATTCCTGCTTCTCTTTTAAGATGGCTGAAGATCAGGAAAAGGAAAGAATAAACTTAGCCCTAGAACCTATCTCTCAATAAAACAGACTGCACCGAGAAAAGTACAAAAAAGTGAAAACCTTGTTTACGCTTTTGTACTTCTCTCGGTTTACACTATCTTTGCGACCAATACAAAATGGAAACTTATGAAACGAATAAATCTTTTCCACCTGATAACCTCATACCTGATGTTGTTGGTCGCTACAACTTCATGTTGGCAAGATCGCAGCGGTGAATATTACGCTTTGGTGGGATCTAAAAACTGGATTTATACTACCATGCAGGAATATTACTTATACTATCAGGACCTGCCGGAAGAAAGCGAACTAGATTTTTTCCAGAAGCCGGCTGAGTTTCTGAGTAGTGTAGTATCAGAGAAAGACGGAAAGAACGGCGTAACCTATTCACATATCGACTCAATAAAGACCGCCGATACCCGTTCGTTGAGCGAATCACCGACCTTCGGTTTCGAAGCTGTTATGCTCCAAACGCAACAAGGTTCCTATGCCATGCAAGTACTTTATACTCAGCCTCAATCACCTGCTGAAGAAGCTGGATTAAAGCGTGGCGATCTTATCATCGGAGCCGACAATACGGAAATCAGTTCAGGCGACTACTCCAAATATGTCACCAACCCAACGACTGCACATTCTTTCATACTGGGAAATTATAATGCCGATACAGGCCAGATAGACACGACAGGCACTGTAGAAATGCCTGCCCCGCGTATTATTGAAATACAAAATCTGCTCAAGACAACACTTCTTGATACAGGAACACGCAAAGCTGCCTACATCCTGTACAACGAATTCGGACAAAATGATATCGCGCAATGGCAGGCACTATACGGCCAACTGGCCGCCACCCAGCCCAACGACATTATTTTGGATCTGCGCTACAATCCGGGCGGATACGTATCCACAGCACAAGCTGTCGGTACCTTGCTGGCACCTCAGAATGCCCTCGGACAAACGATGCTCACCATGACAGGCAATGATAAACTGGGCAAAGCCGAAACCTATACATTCGATGCCAACCTGTTGCCCAGTGGAAGTGCACTGAGTTACCAGAATCTCTATGTTATTACTTCCAACAATACAGCCTCGGCTTCGGAAATTATCATCAACTGCCTGCGCCCCTACATGACCGGCAATCTTTATCAAGTAGGCCAAGCAACTTTTGGCAAGAACGTAGCACAGGCACTCTACACCAACGACCAATATCCCCAACTCGAACTGTGGCTGACAACCTACTACCTGAGTAATTCAAAAGGCTACAAAGACTACGATGCAGAAGGATTGCCTGCCGACTATACTCAATCAGAATCGTACGGAGGAAGTTTAGGTGAGTTGGGCACAGAAACGGATCCACTGATACAACCCATCCTGATCCGCATGGCAACAGGCAGTTTCCCCAGCACCGAAACGACTACCCGCACCTTGGCATCACCCCGTATGCTCATCGTGAAGAATTCCGTTGCAGACAAGGTAAAGACCGCACGCATCACCTCGCCTTACAAAGCACTTCCAAACGATTTGACAGAAAACTGAAACAAAGTTATCGAGTTTTCGAAACTTAAACCAAATAAATGTGTACCTTTGCAGCCCGAAAACCAGAGAAAAAAAAGATGAATCATAAGTTATGCTGCATCGGGTATATCACCCGCGACAAAATTGTAACCCCAGACAACACAGTCTATATGCCTGGAGGCACGGCCTTCTATTTCGCAAAAGCGGTCAGTCGTCTCCAAGCCGATGATTTCCTGCTAGTCAGTGCGCTGGCCGAAGAGGACAAGGCGGCGGCAGAAGAAATCATCCGCGAGGGCATCGAAGTGAAGCTGGTACCCACCACACACTCACACAGCTTCGAAAACATCTACGGAGACAATCCCAACGAACGCCGACAACGCGTCACCGCACAAGCCGACCCCTTCCGCGTCGCCGACCTGGAGGACGTGCGGGCCGACATCATCCACCTGGGCACACTGCTGGCCGACGACTTCTCGCTGGACGTCATCAGGCACCTGGCAGGACGAAGCACACTGGCTGCCGACGTACAAGGCTTCCTGCGAAAGGTGGAGTGCGAAAAGGTCTATGCCGTGGACTGGGAAGAGAAACGCGAGGCCTTGAGGTACATCCACACATTGAAGGCCAACGAGAACGAGATGGAAGTGCTCACCGGATGCGCCGAGCCGCATGAAGCCGCCCTGCTCATAGCCGACTGGGGCGTGAAGACGGTACTCCTGACACTGGGCGACAAGGGTTCGCTCATCTACACCGCGGGGCAGTTCTACGACATACCCGCATACCCCACACTGCAAGTGGTGGACGCCACCGGATGTGGCGACACCTACATGGCCGGATACCTCTACAAACGAAGCCAGGGAGCCTCCCACCAGGAAGCCGGATGCTTCGCCGCCGCCATGTGCACCCTCAAGCTACAAGCACACGGCCCGTTCAACGGGACGGAAGCCATGGTGAACAGCATCATCGGAAAATGATTGCACGCGCTATATAATAAAAAAGGCGTGGAAATTTCCACGCCTTCTTACTATATGCACATCCTCATCGTCTTCGCCGAATGCGTTTCCACCACAAATAATATCCGGTCAGCGGAAGCGCGGCACCCAACAGAGCGGCCAGGAACCAGAGTATGCGTGTAATCATCCCGCCGAAACTGCCTACATGCACGCCATACACCCAACGCTTGTCTACCCCGAAGAATTCATAAAACCATTCGCGATACCAGCCGAAAGACCACGTAAGCCCGGTCAAGGCCATAATCAACAGCAATAGCAAGGCATACATGCCGCCCGCCACATGCAGGCTGTACCAGAAACGCCGCCATCCTTTGCGCACCGTAATCTTCAGGCTGCCGGTCAACGCCTTCTTCGTCCGGGGCCACCAAATGATGATTCCTGACAGCAACACGATGACAAACAACAACGTACTGACACCCACAATCATCTTTCCCAAAAATATACCGCCGCCATCCGGCCTGCTACCCAACAGCCAGCGGTGCAGACCGAACATGGTGCGGAAGAACGGCAAGCGCTCATACTTGCCCAGCACCTCGCCCGTATAGGGATTGACAAACACAGCCGCACGCTTGGGCTTGGAAAGATTTACCTGATAAGAACGTTCCGGGTCGGGATATGCAGTCACGCCTTTCACTTTTACTCCATCGGGAAGCGTGGCTGCGACCTTGGCCGCAGCTTCTTCCTGTGTAAGCATGGGGCCCGAAAGCCGCTCCACCCGATAAAGGTCGGGACGAGCCCACATCGTAATCTCCTGTTCGAACACCAGCATGGCTCCCGAAAAGCATATCAGCGCGATGAGGACGCCGAAAGGCAGTGACAGCCAAAGGTGCAGTTTACGGAAAATACTTTTCATAATGACAAAGATAATTAAATGAAGAATGAAGAATTTACCATGCGGCATATAGCGTATACAGACAGCGCAGCCTAATTCTTCATTCTTAATTCTTCATTCTTCATTAAAATGCGCTCAGTTTACCCAATGCAGTCACGCTGTTTGCTTCGATAGTGATGCCTTTCGTAGCTGTTGCCGCCTTGGGGTCAATCTTATAGATGGCAGGCTGGGCACCGTCTGTCGTCACGACAGGAATGTAAGCGTAACCACCGTCGCTATACGGAGTGCCGAAGCTGGAGATAAGGCTCTTATCGGGCATACCTGTTGTCAGCACCGTAAGCTCCTGCGTACTGCCCTGGAAGATGGCCAGTTCGCTGCGGTCGGCCTTGGTGGAATTTGCCACCATGTCTTCCACGCCCTTGCCGTACATCTGCAGCAGGAAGTAGTCCTCCGTGATGTGCCAGCAGCGGAACATGGGGTTGCCGTTGCCTTGCTCCTCCAGGTTGACGTAGTAGGCGTCGTCAAACTCCGTCGCGCCCGCCTTGATTCGCACCACGCCGGAGGGGAGCTTGCCTTCCACCTTATACAGGGTATGCACACCGTCCTCGGCCTCCACGGTGGATTCCGCCTTGGCGGTGCGGCCAAAGCCGGGGGAGAAGACGTAGAGGTCGCCGTTGTCCGCCGCCCAAATGGTCTGGTAATACTGCGAGCGCATGCGTCCGCTGGCGAAGCCTATCCGTCCCGTGCGGGCGATGACGGGCGTCTCGTCGAACGAGTCTCCGCTGTAGATGGCCACGTAGGCGCTGTCGGGATACTGCGTCGAGGGTATCTGCCCCGGCGTATAGCTGCCACTGCCGCTGCCGCCCGTGTGGTCGGTCACCAGGCGGGAGTCGCTTACCAGGTCGGGGTACTTCACCACGCCGTAGTGGCTCATGCCCATGGGCACGACGGAGGTGTAGAGCTTGCCGTTGGCCTCCACAAAGCCGGCGAAGGAGACGCTCTCACCGTTGCCCAGGAAGTTCTCCGCCAGGCGGCTGCCCGTGCGGGTGGTGGCGTCCACGGCGCTCAGGTAGTTGAACTGCAGATACTTGGCATAGAGCGTCTCGCCCGCCTCGTTGGTCACGTTCTCCTGCGTACCCACGTTGGTGGAGGCGGTGATGACGTTGTCGCTCCAAGTGCCGTAGGTCGTGGTGCGGTTGAAGGTGTATCGGCGCGCCTCTTCCACCTTGCCCGTCTGCGCGTTGAGGACGTAGGCGAAGGCCGTTCCCTGCCCGCCGTCGTTGTACTGGAAGTTGAACAGGTAGGCATCTTTATAGAAGATGAGGTTCGAGCCGCTCTCCGTCTCCAGTCCGTTGCCCACGGTGGTGAGGGTGCCTTCGTCCAGCGTCTCGCTCGTGGCCAGGTACATGGCGGTGCTGCTGCTTCCGCCCGACTGTGCCGCCACGACGTAACGGCTGATGGTTTCGCCCGCCTGCGGTGTGTCCGGCGTGTCCGGCAGGAGGTCACTGCTTTCATCACATGCGATGAACAGGCTGCTTGTGGTGAGGGCTGCAGCCAATGCCCAGGTCATTTGATTAGTCTTCATAAACTCATTATATTATAGATTATAATTATTCACTCATCTGATACTTCATCATCCCCCAAAGTACACACGCACCTTGCCGTAGAACGCCCGCCCCGCCTTCTGTAGGCTGAAATTGTCGTAGAGCTTGGCATCGGTCAGGTTACGGCACTCCAAGGACAGGTTGTAGCGTCCGTTCTTCAGCGAGTATCCCAACGTGAGGTTGTGCGACAACTGTTCGGGCACGCGGCTCTTGGTCGACGCATCGCCGAAGGCTTCCCAGTAGAGGGGAAAGTCGTGTTGGTAGAAGCCATCATACGTCAGCGTCAATACGTTGCCCTTGCCCCACAGGCCGTGCCAGGTCAGGGTAGCATCGAAGTTGGCATACATATACGGCTGATTGGGCATGCGCTGTCCGTAGGTGAGGCTTTCCTGCTGAGTGCCTCCCGCCACGTAGCGTTCGTTGTCACGTATGTTAGTATTGTTGAATGTACCTCCTACGTTAAACCATCTGTCGTAACTGTAGCGAGCGGAGACGTTGAAGCCTTTGGTCTTGACGCGGCCGTGATTCTCGTAGTAACCAAAACTCATGCCACCCACACGGTCCAGTCCGCGCTGGATGTAATCGCGCGTGTCACGGTAAATGAAACTGCCTTCCAGGTAGAGGCCGTGCTTACCAAACTGGCGGTTGTAGCTGAGGTTGACGTTGATGTTATCACTCTTCTCCGGACGGAGGTCGGCTTTGCCTGCTTCGAGGTCCTCGTCGCCGAAAAGCTCGTCGGTCGTAGGCAGGCGGTAGGCCTTCTCGTAGGAGACCTTGGCTTGCAGTCCGTCGAGGATGAAGTACGTGCCCGCCGCACCATAACCCAAAGAGCTGACCCGCTGAGTCATACTGACGTAATCACCAATGCCGTCCGAGCTTTGCGACACGGGACCCCGGTTATACTGATTATAATATTTGCCGAAGGCGGAGAGGTTCCACTTCTCGGTAGGCATCAGGCGGTAGGACAGGCCGGTGATATTCTTACGGGTCACCTTGGGGATGCTGAAGTCCGACAGTTTGTTGCTGCCTTCCACGTAACTGCGGCTGGTGCGCTTGAAGGTGCTCAGCACGTGATTCAGCGTCAGCGTATGCGCCTGGCTGATGCGGTAATTGGCGGTGAAGGTAGCGTTCCAGTTCAGATTCTTCGACTCGCTGTTCTGATACGACTGCTCGCCGGGCGTACCGGTGTATTTGCGATCGCCCAGCCAGTTGTATTTGTAGGTAGCGGTGTCGATGTTCTGAGTGATATTGTGGTTGTAGTTGGCGGTGGCCACCACGTCCAACCCGTGGGTGAAGAGGTTGCGCTTGGTGTACTCCAACGAAGGCGTGAAAGAATGCCCCTTGCGGTGCTTTTGCCCGAAGACGATATATTGGTACACGCCCGTCTGTATCTCCTTGTAATAATTGGAGTAGTTGAAGCCCAAGGCCAAGCGGTCGGCCCACGACTTGTCCACCACACCTATCTTTCCGATGACAGCCTCGTTGTGGAAGGTGTCGTTGAATCGCTTAACGTGATAGATTTTCTTGGTGTCAGTGCTTTCGCTCCCGTCCTCACCAAACTCGGTGATATAGTTGTCAATGTAATAATCGTTGTCCGAATAGTTTTGAAAGGCGTTCACCTCGTACATGAAGCCGTTCTTCAACGTCTGCCCGAAGTTGACGTACGACTTGTGCGTGTTGAACGAGCCGTAACTGTAGGAGGCGTCCACGTGCCAGCGGCGACGTTGTTTGTTGGTGACGATGTTCACCACACCACCCAATGCGTCCGTGCCGAAGCCAACGGGCACCACGCCCTTATACACCTCGATACGTTCGGCAAAGTTCACGGGCAGGTTGTTGAGGTCGAGCGCCTTGCCCGCGCCTTCCTGCGGCACACCGTCGATGAACACCTTCACGTGCTTGCCGCTGAATCCGTCCAGCATCAGCTGCATGTCCGAGCCCACTCCCCCACTCTCACGCAGCTTCATGCCCGGCGCCTTGGCCAGCACATCGCTCAAGCTCTTGGCCGTGTTCTGCATCTCGGTGGCATCTACGGCCACGGCGTTGAAGGCACTGCGCTTCACGCGGCTCACTCCGCTGGAAACGACCACGACTTCCTCCAGCTGCTGAATGTCCGGCCGGATGGTCAGGTTCAGCACCAGCCGCTGCCTGTCTCCCAGGGTAATTTGTTTCTCCAGGGTTTGATAGCCGATGGCCGACACCACCAGGGTGTATTCGCCCGCCGGAGCTTTGATGCGATATTGTCCTTTCTCATCGGTGGCACCACCGAAAGAAGTCCCCTTCAGATATACTGTGGCGAAGTCCACCGTCTCCTTCTCCGTCGATGTCACCCTTCCCGTCACAACGGCGCGGTCGCCCCGGTGGTGGTGATGATGGGCACCACGATGCCCTTGGGCATACAGGCTTCCGATGCCCGTCACGAGCGATAATATAAATGCGATTGTTTTCATCCTCTATGTGCTTATTTATCCCGCCGCAAAGGTCGGGATAAAAGCACGCCCCCACAATCGCCTGTTATGGGTATTTTAGAAGCCCCTCCCGCCACTCTTCCTGAGAAAACATGCCCGTTCAATCCCTATATTTAGGTAAAACTCTACAAGACAACTCACCCCCAAGCCTGGCACATGACACCGTTTCCTCCGTATCATGGCAGCATCCATGTAGTAAGCCGATAGGGAATCATCCTACATGATTCCTTGCCAAGTCCGTACTTCGATACGGTTCAGTCCGAGACAAGGCATCGGCATCTGACGGATGTTCCATATAAAGGTTATTTAGATAGGATTTTATATCCGAGCAGCGAGCTGAATTTGTAGCACAGCCAAGGGATACGCCCCAATATCTGTCCGAAGAAAAATCCCCAGCGCGGACGGAAGAACTTCATGTAGTTGGCTTGGTCCAGCAGGTGCAGGGCGGGTTCCCATTGCTCCACCAAGTGCCCGTTGCTCAGCCCGGAGCGGATTTGTGCCTCGTGCTTACGCAGCGAATCCGGTTTGACGCCGTGCCGGCTCATCATGGTCCCGCAGACATCGAACCAGATTTCTCCTCCGCCGAAGCGGCTTGCCACGTGGTGCAGGAAGCTCCTCACCTGCTTCTCGTAGAAATACATCAGCACGCCTTCCACAATGAAGATAAACGCCCCGTCGGGATGCTTGCAGCGCAGGCCGTCCATCCATTCGGTCTCCAGCAAGGAAGCCGCGATATAAGGGTTGCCCGGCTGTTCGGGTATCAGTTCGCGGCGCAGCGCGATGACTTCCGGAAGGTCCATGTCATAGAAGACCGCTTTCCCGTTTCCGATGCGCTGGTAGCGGGTGTCCAGTCCGCAGCCTACGTTTACGACTACCGGCCGAGGATGCGTGTCGATGAACCGCCGCACGGCACGGTCGAAATACCAGCCGCGCACCACGCAGCCCACTTCGCTCAGCCTGGCCCCGTCGAATTGGGAATAATCATATTCCAGACTGTCTGCCAACCGTTCCGCAGCCTTATCATTCAGAATGGGATGGGCACGACGGCTCTCTTTCGCCCGCATGTATAGCGGAATGAGCAGTGTTTCCGCCACAATGCTCTTAAATTCGTGTTTCTGTTTCATTGTATATCGCAATTTAATAGTGAATGTTTCGATTGAGTGAGAGCAAGGCAATTTCATATTTGCTTTGCCGATTGTGAGAAAGATGCGCAATCATGTTTTTTAACATCACAAAGGTACAGGGCTTGAATTTGTCCGGCAATACCTATTTTTAGGGATTTTACCCGACTGCCCGACATGGGAATTATCCGGCAACAAAACGCCCTCAAATTCCCTATTAGTAGGTATTGTAAGGGAACGGATTTTTATCGAACTTTGCAAGGATTCATGGGGGACATTCCTCCTATACAACTATGATATTCAAAAAAAGGAAAAGTATGAAGATTGAAAAGATTGTAGCCCGCGAGATACTCGACTCGCGCGGCAATCCCACTGTAGAAGTGGACGTCATGTTAGAATGTGGTGTCATGGGACGAGCCGCCGTGCCTTCCGGTGCTTCTACCGGAGAGAATGAAGCCCTCGAACTGCGCGATGGCGACAAGAGCCGCTATCTGGGCAAAGGCACACTGAAAGCCGTAGAGAACGTAAACAAGGTCATTGCCCCCGCCCTCATCGGCATGTCGGCCTTGCAACAACGTGCCATCGACCACAAGATGCTCGAACTGGACGGCACCCCCACCAAGTCCCGCCTGGGAGCCAATGCCATCCTCGGCGTGTCGCTGGCCGTAGCCAAGGCCGCCGCCACTTATCTGGACATCCCTCTGTATCGCTACATCGGCGGAGCCAACACCTACGTGATGCCTGTGCCTATGATGAACATCATCAACGGAGGCGCCCACAGCGATGCCCCTATTGCTTTCCAGGAATTCATGATTCGTCCCGTCGGTGCCCCCACTTACCGTGAAGGCTTGCGCATGGGCGCTGAAGTATTCCATGCCCTGCAGAAAGTGCTGAAAGGGCGCGGACTGAGTACGGCCGTTGGCGATGAAGGCGGTTTCGCCCCGAAACTGAACGGTGTGGAGGACGCTTTGGACTGCATCATCGAGGCCATCAGGCAAGCAGGCTATCGGCCGGGAGAAGACGTCCGCATTGCGATGGACTGTGCCGCATCCGAGTTCTGCGTGAAGGAGGACGGCCAATTCTACTACGACTACACGCACCTGAAAAACGGCATGCCCAAAGACCCGGACGGCAAGAAGCTGAGCGTGGACGAGCAGATAGCCTACCTGGAAGAGCTCATCACGAAATATCCCATTGACTCCATCGAGGACGGCATGAGCGAAGAGGATTGGGAAGGCTGGAAGAAACTGACCGACCGCATCGGAGACCGCTGCCAACTGGTGGGCGACGACCTGTTCGTGACCAACGTCCAATTCCTGCGCAAAGGCATCGAGATGGGCTGCGCCAACTCCATCCTCATCAAGGTGAATCAAATCGGCTCGCTGAGCGAGACGCTGGACGCCATCGAGATGGCCCACCGCCACGGCTACACCACCGTCACCTCCCACCGCTCGGGCGAGACGGAGGATGCTACCATCGCCGACATTGCCGTAGCCACAAACAGCGGGCAGATAAAAACCGGTTCCCTGAGCCGTTCTGACCGCATGGCCAAGTACAACCAACTGCTCCGCATCGAGGAGGAACTCGGTGGCGACCTGGCCGTATATGGCTACCGACGCATCAGGTAACCTGCAACGACCATAGATTTTACTTGGAAATCCCTCCGCTGACGGAGGGCATTTTTATATTATTCCCGGCTCATCAACCGCTGCTCGGCCATGCGCTCGTATTTGGTATCGGGACGGCCGTAGTTGGCATACGGATAAATGGAGATACCGCCACGAGGAGTGAACAGGCCTGTCACTTCGATGTACTTGGGATTCATCAGGCGGATGAGATCCTTCATGATGATGTTCACGCAGTCTTCGTGAAAAGCACCGTGATTACGGAAGCTGAAGAGGTAAAGCTTGAGACTCTTGCTCTCTACCATCTTCACATCGGGAATGTAGGAGATGCGTATCTCGGCAAAGTCGGGCTGGCCGGTGATGGGGCACAGACTGGTGAACTCGGGGCAGTTGAAACGCACCCAGTAATCGTTCTCGGGATGTTTGTTGTCGAAAGCTTCGAGTACTTCGGGAGCATAGTCCTGCTTATACTCGGTCTTGCGGCCCAGCAGGGTCAGTTGGTCTTTCAGTTCAGTCATTGTTCGGATGGTTTAAAGAGATTTCTTTTTGAGGTACATGTTTTTGTTCGCCAAGTATTTTTCCAGCCCTTCGCGACGCAGCTTGCAGGCAGGACAGTGTCCGCATCCGTCGCCGGGGATACCGTTGTAGCAAGTCAGCGTCTCGTGGCGTACCAGGTCGAGCACGCCCAGTTCGTCGGCCAGCGCCCAAGTCTCGGCCTTATCAATCCACATCAATGGGGTGTGGATGACGAACTGCTCGTCCATAGCCAGATTGATAGTCACGTTGAGCGACTTGATGAAGGCGTCACGACAGTCGGGATAGCCACTGAAGTCGGTCTGTGACACACCCGTCACCAGATGGTTAATGCCTCGCTCACGGGCATAGACGGCGGCAATGCTCAAGAAGAACAGGTTACGGCCCGGCACAAAAGTGTTGGGTACACCGTCCTCGGGCTTTTCCTGATCCATCACCATCGAGGTATCGGTCAGCGAATTGTGGCCCAGCCGACCGATGAACGACACATCCATGACATCAAAATCGACACCGGCCTTTGCGGCAATCTGCCGTGCCAGTTCCACTTCTTTCTGATGTTTCTGCCCATAGAGGAAACTCAGGGCTACTACTTTCTTGAATTCACGTTTGGCCCAGAAAAGGCAAGTGGTTGAGTCCTGTCCTCCGCTGAACACAACCAAAGCAGTATCACGGTTCATATACAATAATTATTTAGATATATTATCAAGAAAAACGACCACAGATTACGAAGACTTACACAGATAAGGACACTCAGATTTCCTTCACCTTCCACACCTTGTAAGAGATGCCTTCGTCGTAAACATCACTACCGTCAATGCGCTTCACAGCCTTCACCACACGAATGGTAACGGGCAGGATAACCACCTCGTAGGCCGACTTCAACAGAATCTGCAAACCCATCATCACCGCCAGTTCGCGCCAGGCGATGACACCACCAAAGGCTACAGGGAAGAAGATGAGCGAATCGGCCGTCTCGCCCACCACGGTGGACCAGATGGCACGCGCCGAGAAGTTGCGCCCGCGGCTGGCTATCTTCATGCGACTCATGACGTAGGCATTGAGAAAAGAGCCTACCAGAAAGGCCATCAGACTGGCCGCTACGATACGCGGCGCCATGCCGAAAACAAAGTTAAAGTGTTCCTCGCCCTCCCAAAACGGAGCGGCAGGCAGCGACACGGCTATCAGCCCCAACGTGACGACGAAGAAGTTCATCACAAAGCCGCTCCAGATGATGAGACGAGCCTTGCGAAACCCCCAGACTTCGGCAATACAGTCATTGATAATGTAAGAAATAGGAAAAACCAGCAATCCGGCGGTAACGGTAAGGCTGCCCAGCTGGATGACCTTGGTCTCAAGAAGATTGGCTGCGATGAGGCATACATTGAACACAATGCCCATCAGCATAAAAGATACAGATACTTTTTGCTTCATACTCCTGTTTTTTACGTGGTTGTCCTAGAATACACGGCCGCTATTCACGGCATCTCATTTCAAAAATCGGCTGCAAAGATAAACTTTTCTGCGTAAATGGCCAACAGGAGAAAACAAAAAGAGGTTGCCGAAATACTGCCGACAACCTCTCAAGTAAATGCTTCAAAGGGAAAAACGAGTATCAGAACTTATAGTCGATACCCACACCAAACACCTTGTTCGTGCGGGTGAACACATCGGTACCCGGCAATTTGGGAAGCTGGGAAGCCACCGACTCAGGCAGACCGATATTCTGAAGCTTCTGCGCCATGTTGTTGTAGTCATTGCTGTTGCGGGTATAGTCGTCGTAGTTCGTCCAGAAGTAGGCAATGTTGAGGTTGAGATTCTTTGCCAGCTTGATGCCCGCACCGAAACCGAACGACCAGGAACTGGTAACGAAACTGATGTCTTCCATGTAGTCGTCCGTCAGGCCGTACTTCGTGCGCTGCATACCACCGCTGATCTGTATGCGCTTGTGCACATCCCACTCGATGCCGGCCAGGTATTCGTTCGTACCGGCCGAAAGCAACTTCTGCTTGTCGTTGGCCATATCGGCCTGCTTGTCGAAGAAGTGGTGATAGCCCACAGAAGCACGGAGCGTTGGCAACAGGTCGTAGGACACACCGACGGTGAGCAGGCCGGGGATGTCGCTGGGGGTATTGATGCCGTGGTCGTAGGCGGGGAAACCAGTCGTATTGATGCGTGTGTCATTCTCCACATTCAAATTGGTATTGAACTCATATTTCACACCGACATTCAGTTTGTTCCAGTTGAAATCGAGGCCGATAATCGGTGTAACCCCCCACCCCTTCTGATCACAATCCAATTCCTTATCCTCAGTAGCTTTTGCCAGCATACCCAACAGAACTTTCTGCTGCCCGTCAGGCAATTGTGCCGCCATGGACTCGAAAGTAGCAGATGCAGGTACCATTGTCTCCGTACCCGGCATATTAATTTGGATATCACGCAGGTAGCCCGTATAATTATTGTTTACGTAGTTCATGCGACCACCGACGAAAGCAGAAAAATGTTCGTTTATCTTATAGGTGACGCCCAGCTGAACGCCGTAGAAAAACTGGCTGCCCTCCATGTAGCTGTCCACGTTGTAGCGGTTGATGCCCATGCTCTGTCCGAAGACGGGCAGCATGGAGATGATGGACTCGAACGAAGCCAGGCCCTGGTTGAACGTAGCCTTACCGCCACCACCTGTCACGGCAAAACTGCCCGAGAATACCCAGTCGCCGTTCTTGTAGGCCGCCTGGAAGCTGGGAATGACGGGAGCCGAAGCCTCGCCCTTGAAGAGCTTGGTGGCATTGCCCCCGTTCTGCACGCCATAGGCAAAGGGAGCGAAGGTGGAAGTTATCTGACGCGTCTGATAGGCGCTCTGGATGTTCAGCGACAGATGCAGGCCGTCGCCACCCTCGATGAAGGCCAAGCCAGCCGGATTGGAGTAAACAGCATCGATACGGGTCGAAGCATCACGCGCCAGCATGCGCAAGAATAGGACATTCTGATTGGTATTTGTCAGGAAACCTCCCGCGAAAGTTGGGATTGAAACCATCAGCAGCGCTGTGCCGATTAACAAGTTTTTTCTCATCTATTCGTATTTTTATTGATTTCGGCGGCAAAGGTACAATAAAATTGCACACCGGCAATGAAATTGTGCAAAATTTATCTTCCGAACGTCCTGCGGAGGCGGAAAAAGAAACCGTTTCGGATGAAACAATCCATTCCGGGGCCCCTCTACGGCCGTCGGCAGACGCCTGAAGTGACGCCGAGGGCCGCGGAAAGCTTTCGGCAGGTCGAAGAAGTAGTATGACGAGGCTATAAATCGCCTTATAACGCCAAAATATTAGTACGACGGAATGAAAATGCGCGTTTTCACTCCGTCGTATTAATATTTTGGTATGAAAAGGTACATTTTCACTCCGTCGCACTAATACTTCAGCATGAAAAGGTACATTTCTACTCCGTCGTATTAATATTTTGGCATGAAAAGGTGCATTTTCATTCCGTCGTACTAATATTTTGGTACGAAAAGGTGCATTTTTACTCCGTCATATCAATATTCCAGAATGAAAATGTACATTTTCATTCAATCAGACTAATATTTTAGCATGAAAAGTCGCATTTTCACTCCGTCATATCATTTCGGAAGGCAGGCGAAAAAAGTTTCCGAACCTCCGAAAGCCTTTCTATGGCCAAAAATCGCTATCTTTACACCGGCAATCCGCCGCCGGAGGGAGCAGAAGCAAACATTTCCGCCGCCGGATTGTTATGGAGACATACGCATGGACTGATAACCCCTAAAAAACGACTCAAATATCATGGCAACAACAATCGCATTCTTCGGCACGAAGCCCTACGACGAGGCTTCGTTCAACGAGAAAAACCGAGAGTTCGGTTTCGAACTCCGTTTCTACAAAGGTCACCTGAACAAGAACAACGTCATCCTGACGCAAGGCGTGGACGTGGTCTGCATCTTCGTGAACGACACGGCCAACGCCGAAGTCATCCGCCTGATGGCCGCAAACGGCGTCAAGCTGCTGGCCCTGCGCTGCGCGGGCTACAACAACGTCGACCTGAAGGCCGCCGCCGAGTGCGGCATCGCGGTGGTTCGCGTGCCCGCCTACTCGCCCTACGCCGTGGCGGAGTACACCGTGGCGCTGATGCTCTCGCTCAACCGCAAAATCCACCGCGCCTCGTGGCGCACGCGCGACGGCAACTTCTCCCTGCACGGCCTGCTGGGTTTCGACATGCACGGCAAGACGGCCGGCATCATCGGCACGGGCAAGATTGCCAAGAAGCTCATCAGCATCCTCCGCGGCTTCGGCATGAACATACTGGCCTACGACCTCTATCCCGACTACAACTTTGCCCGCGAGAACCAGGTGGTCTATACCACGCTCGACGAGCTCTACCACAGCTCGGACATCATCTCCCTGCACTGCCCCCTGACGGAGCAGACGAAGTACCTCATCAACGACTACTCCATCAGCAAGATGAAGGACGGCGTGATGATCATCAACACCGGCCGCGGACAGCTCATCCACACCAACGCCCTCATCGAAGGACTGAAAAATAAAAAGATCGGGTCGGCCGGACTGGACGTCTACGAGGAGGAGAGCCAGTACTTCTACGAAGACCGCTCGGACAAGATTATCGACGACGACACGCTGGCGCGCCTGCTGTCGTTCAACAACGTCATCGTCACCTCCCACCAAGCCTACTTCACGCAGGAGGCGCTGAGCAACATCGCCACCACCACCCTGCAGAACGTCAGGGACTTCACCCTGGGCAAGCCGTTGGAGAACGAGGTGAAGCTCTGAGGCGGAGGGCGGCATCAAGCCGCCCCCGCCCTATCAAAAAAATCAATAAAATAGCCGCCCGCAGGCGGAGTTTCGGCCAGTTTTTCGTAATATTGCAGGGTGTAACAAAGAAAACGAGCATGAAACTGGACTACATCTACCACAGCGGCTTTGCCATCGAGGCCGACGGCGCAACCATCCTCATCGACTACTGGAAGGACTCGTCCGCCGAAGCAGGCCAGGGATTGGTGCGCGACCGCCTGCTCCACAGGCCCGGCACCTTCTACGTCCTCGCCACCCACTTCCACCCCGACCACTTCAACCCCGAGGTGCTCCGCTGGCATGAAGTCCGTCCTGACATCCATTACATTTTCTCGAAAGACATCTTGAAGCACCGCCGCGCCAAGGCCGACGACGCTTTCTATATAAATAAAGGTGGCGTCTACGAAGACGACTACCTACGCGTCCAGGCTTTCGGCTCTACCGATGTAGGTGTTTCCTTCCTCCTCGACCTCCAAGGTCTCCGCCTCTTCCATGCCGGCGACCTGAACAACTGGCACTGGAGCGAGGAATCTACCCCGCAGGAAATCCGCAAGGCCGAAGGCGACTACCTGGCCGAAATCCGCGACCTGCAGCAGGAATCGCCTGCCGTCGACGTTGCCCTCTTCCCCGTAGACCGCCGGATGGGCCGTGACTACATGCGCGGTGCCCTCCAGTTCGTAGAACGGATAAAAACCCGTATCTTTGTGCCCATGCACTTCGGCGACGACTACGAAGGTGGCAACGCCTTCCGTCCGCAAGCCGAAGCCCACGGTTGCCGCTTCCTCACGATCGACCACCGTGGCGAAAGTTTCGACATCTAACATCAAAAAATAGAACGTAATGAAAAAATTGACTAAACTCCTATTCATCGTCCTCTGCCTCTGCCTGCCCACCGTGCTCCAGGCCCAGAAGCGCGACGACAGCAAGTACCTGGCCGGATCCGTTCCCGAAGAAGACGGCAAAGTCGTATTCAGCAAAGAATTCAGCATCCCCGGCATGTCGCAAGACGAAATCTTCGAACGCATGCAGAAGTGGATGGACCTACGCCTGAAGAAAAACCAGAACGAAACCAGCCGTGTGGTCTATACCAACAAAGAAAAAGGCCAGGTGATAGGCATAGGCGAAGAATGGCTCGTGTTCAGCTCCAGCGCCCTATCACTGGATCGCACCCTCATCAACTATCAGCTCAGCGCCTTCTGTCAACCGGAAAAGTGTGAGTTCCGCATTGAAAAGATACGCTATACCTACCGCGAAGGCCGCGACCAAGAAAAATATGTAGCCGAAAAATGGATCACCGATGACTATGCCCTGAACAAAAGCCAGACTAAACTGGTATTGGGTCTGGCCAAATGGCGCAGAAAGACCGTAGACTTCGCCGACGAACTCTGCAAAGAAGCCACCCAAGCACTGAGCGTCGCTAACATTGACCAAATCGTGGTCCTTACCGACGAAGAAGTTGAAGAAGCAAAAGAAAAGAAAGAAAGTAAAGCTATTGTCAACTCGGGTACCACGGTTATCAACACCAAACAGCAGCCCGTAGCCCAGCAGGCCGAAACACCCGTTGTAGCACCTGCAGCCCAGCCTGTGGTTGAACAAACCCCCGCTCCTTCCTCGCAGCAGAGCGCATACAAGGAAGTAGCCCCCGACCAATTACCTGCCAATGCCATTCAGATAGGCGCAGGTAAGCTGGTTATCGTCATCGGCACCGACGCCTTCAACATGACCATGATGACAGCCAACGCCGGAGGCTCGCTGGGCAAGATGTCAGGCAAGGCAGTCATCTACACCTTCCTCTCGCCCGACCAGCCCCACGAACAGCTCGACCAGGCAGCCACCTATACCGTCCGCTTCTACCCCAACGGACAACAGGAACCCAGCGTCGTACTCGAGTGTAAGAAACTCCCCTCACAGGAACCGTTGGAAGGCCAGCCACGCATGTACATTGGCGAAATCGTGAAAGCACAAATGAAATAAACCTCTGGGCGCGGGATTCCAGTAAATCCCGCGCCCGATAAACCATTATTCAAAACCAATCATGGAAATCAAAAGCAAATTCGACCATTTCAACATCAACGTCACCAACCTCGAACGCAGCATCGCGTTCTATGAAAAAGCCCTGGGCCTCAAGGAAGACCACCGCAAAGAAGCAGCCGACGGTTCGTTCACCCTGGTCTATCTGACTGACGGATGCAGCCCCTTCCTATTGGAGCTTACCTGTCTGAAAGACCATACCCAACCCTACGAACTGGGTGAAAACGAAAGTCATCTGTGCTTCCGTGTCAACGGTGATTACGATGCTGTCCACCAGTATCACAAAGAGAATGGCTGGGTATGCTTCGAGAACGAAGCCATGGGTCTGTACTTCATCAACGACCCCGATGACTACTGGATTGAAATTCTGCCTGCCCGATAATCCACATTCCTCACCCGTAAACAATAAAACTTATGAGTATAGAAGAAGCTATGATGGGCGGTATCGTCTTTAAGGGGAAAAAAGAGAAACCCAAAGGCGAAGCCAAAGTGAAAACCAAAGCCAAAAAGAAAACCTATATTACCGGCCTCCACAATTCGGGAGCCGCCAAAATGAAAGCCGAAATCCGCCGCAAACGCGCCAACAGACATAAGAAATGATATACACCGACCTGCTGACAACCGACAAAGACCCGATGGGAACAGCCATCCTCGACTACCTGGAACATGGGAAAGCCGACAAGCTGCGCGTATTCTCTTCCCAGTTCGATGAAGACGAGATACCGGTCCGTACCCTGTTCCGCACAGAAAAACAGATGGCCCCGTTGGAACGGACAGCCCTGCAACTCGCTACCGGCCGCATCCTCGATGTAGGTGCCGGAAGCGGTTGCCACAGCCTGATCCTTCAAGCAGCCGGGAAGGAAGTGGAAGCCATCGACATCTCTCCGCTATCGGTAGAAGCCATGCGCAAACGCGGTGTAAAGCAAGTTACACAAGCCAACCTCTTCAATGAAAGTTTTTGCGGCTCCTACGACACCCTCCTTATGCTGATGAACGGATCCGGCATCATCGGACGGCTGGAGAACCTGCCCGCTTTCTTCCGGAAGGCCAAACAACTGTTACGTCCCGGCGGCAGTATTCTGATGGATTCCAGCGACCTGCGCTACCTGTATGAAGACGAAGACGGAAGTTTCGTCATCGACATCGCAGGCGACTATTACGGCGAGGTAGATTTCAAGATGCAGTACAAGGATATCATAGGCGATCAGTTCGACTGGCTCTACATCGACTTCCAGACCCTTTCCCTCTACGCCACACAAAACGGATTCGAAGCCGAACTGGTAAAAGAGGGAAAACATTACGACTACCTGGCCCGGCTTCGCCCGAAAGCTTGAATCACTCCTCGGCCAGCATCTCGTCTATCTTTTCGACCAGCCGCTGGAATTCTTCCGGATTGTACAGACGGGTCAGCATAACGATTTTCCCATCACGGTCTATCAGCACATTGCGGGTAATGCCTGCCTGTCGTTGTGCATAAAGGGCAAAGACATCGGCCCCCGGATCCAGAGCTAGCGGATAGGTCACTTTGGTGGCCTTTCCGAAAGCAATGACTTTCTCCAAAGGCTCGTCGCGGTCGATGCCCATCAGATAAAAGTTTTTGTTATCCTTGTGCTTCTGCCAGATGTCCTTCTCGATAAATGGCATCTCCTTGCGACACACGCCACACCAGCTGGCCGTAAACTGGAGCATCACCACCTTGCCACGCAGGCTGGACAGCTTCACGCTCTGCCCGTCCGTGAACTTTACTGTAAAATCGGGAGCCTGTTCGCCCACCTTAACAATATACCCGTTGGCGTCAGCCTGTTTTTCCTGAGCATTGCCTGCCAGAGCAATCATTGTCAGCAGACAGAAAAAGAATAGATTCAGTCGTTTCATGTTGTTTCGAGTTTATAAATTTGTCACATTCGCAAAGATACACTTTAATCTGATTCGGGCAAAAAAGAGCCGTCATTCCGACTCCGACGAAGTTTTCTTCTCTTCCTTTTTCTTCTTATCCAAAAGCATGCTCATGAAAGCCGAGCTGATAATACCCGTAGGAATGGCAATCATCGCTATGCCTATCAAACTGATAATGCTACTCAAAAGCCTGCCCAATGCCGTGATGGGATAGATATCTCCATAACCCACCGTCGTAAAAGCCACGATGGCCCACCAGAATCCGTCACCTATATTGGCAAAGGCTTCCGGCTGGGCTCCCCGTTCAATGTAATACATCAATATCCCCGAAAAGCCCAACATAATACCGCAGGCCGTATAAGCAGTGATCAGTTCCTCCTTTACCGTCTTGAGCACCGTACCTATCAACTGGAAAGAACGTGAATAACGGATCAGTTTGAATATAATCAGGATATAGGCCAGCACCACCAGATGTACGTGCGGACTCTCCTGATAGAGATAAATGACCACAAACGGAAAGACCGCCACAAAGTCGATGATGCCATAGAAGGAGAACAGATAACGCAGACGGGCTTTCCAGGCATGCTTACAATCGACATACTGGACAGGAGCCGCTATAATCCTCAAGATATATTCGATTGTAAAAACAAACGAAGCCAAATAATTGAATGAATACAGCCAGCTACGATAGGGAGCTGACTCTGCAAACGAACCATATACAATAGAAATGATTGAACCGATAATAAAGAACAACACAAAGTACTGAAACCATTTCTTCATCAACTGACGATGAATGGTCCGATAGACTTTTTCATGACGAATCAGCTGAGGAAGCCTTCCATGCAAAGGATTCAGATCCAAGTGTGTCCGAGTATTCATATTCATTCTATTTTTATTAAAACACAAATATAATCAATATGAAACGAACCCAATATACTTTCAACACAAAACTTATGCTATAGGAGCAAGAAAAATAAAAAGCCCCGCCTTTTTAAAGGCAGGGCTTCTATTGGATTTCGAGGTACCTGGCGGATTCGAACCGCCGTACACGGTTTTGCAGACCGCTGACTAAGCCACTCATCCAAGGTACCAAGATCGATTTGCAAGGGGTTATTTCCCGATTGCGGATGCAAAGGTAGTACAATTTTTCTAATTACCAACTATCCGCAGCATTTTTTCTTCATTTCTTTTTTCACGGCCGCCGAAGGACAACCGCCCGAACACCCGCAAGAGCATCCGCTACAAGGATTTTCCCCTTTCCGCGAACGGCGAAAAAAGGAGCGGATGCTCTTTACAATGCTCCACAAGCATAGCAGTACGATCAGGGCTACCGCCCAATGTTGCCAGTCGGTCATACAAACAATCCTCCTATCTGATAAACGGCAAAGGACATGATCCATGCCAATACAGTTGTATAGGCAGCCGCAAATGCCGCCCACTTCCAGCCGCCCGCCTCCTGCCTGATGGCAGCCAGCGTAGCCACGCACGGGAAATAAAGCAGGATAAAAACCATATAACCATAAGCTACCAGCGGTGTGATGGGCAGCCGTTGAGCCAGGGTCGTTTCATCGGCTTCGGCATCATCGGCATAGAGTACGCCCAGCGAACTGACCACCAGTTCCTTGGCTCCCACACCCGAAAGGATGCCGATGCCCAGCTTCCAGTCGAAACCCAATGGCTCGATAGCCGGCTCGATGGCCTTGCCGATGCGGCCGATATAGGAATTCTCCTGTTGCTGCGCCAGGTCCATCGACTCGGAAGGACGCGGGAAATACCCCAGCACCCAAATGATGATGGAGGCTACCATGATGACACCACCCATCTTGCGCAGGTATTGTGCACCCTTCTCCCACGTGTGGCGGAAGATAGCTTTCGAAGTAGGCATGCGGTAGGGAGGCAGCTCCATGACGAACGGCGTGTCGTCGCCCTTCACAAGGAAACGGCTGAAGAGACGCGCCATGACCACGGCCAGAATGATGCCCAAACTATAAATGCTCAGCAACACTAGGCTGGCATGATGGGGAAAGAAGACGCCTACCAGCAACAGGTAGATAGGCAGGCGCGCACTGCACGACATCAAGGGATTGATGAGGATGGTCACAAGCCGGCTTTTGCGATTCTCGATGGTACGCGAAGCCAATACGGCAGGCACATTGCATCCGAAGCCCATAATCAGGGGAATGAACGACTTACCGTGCAAGCCCATCTTGTGCATAATCTTGTCCATGATGAAGGCTGCACGGGCCATGTAGCCCGAATCCTCCATCAACGAAATGAACAGATAGAGTATCAGGATGTTGGGCAGGAAGACAATGACGCCTCCCACGCCGCCGATGATACCATCGATGAGCAAATCCTTCAACGGCCCTTCGGCCATGTTGTTGCTGATGAAGGTTCCGATGACGTTCACCAGGCTCTCAATCCAGCCCTGCGGGTAGGCTCCCAGCACGAAAGTCACTTCGAACATCAGGAACATGAAGAGGAAGAAGATGGGAAATCCCCAGATGCGGTGGGTCACGATGGCGTCTATCACGCGCGTCATACGCTCCTTGTCCTGATGGTTATCCACGAACGTCTCGCGCAGGGCACCCGAGATGAAACCATACTTGGCATCGGTGATGGCCTGCTCGCTGTCCTCGTTCATCACCTCGCGGATGCGCTGCTTCTCGCGGTCGCGCACTTCCAATATTTTATCGCCGTTGGGCAGGGTCTTCACCATGCCCTCCAGGTCCTTGTCGTTCTCCAGCAACTTGATGGAAAGGAAACGGGTGGAGTATTTGTGACGGATGTTTTCGTTTTCGCTAATGACCAGCTTCACCGCATCGATGCTGCGCTCCAGTTCGGGGCCGTGGTTGATGTGGATGTGGCGGAAGAAACCTCGCGGATGCTCCTCCTCTTCCTGATGGGTGCCGAAAGCGTGGTCGGGCACATATTCCTTGTGCCACTGGCGGAAGTCTTCGAGGATTTCGGCGCGCACCTTTCCCTTCTTGTCGAGGAAGTCGCCTCCTTCGTAAAGGGTGATGATGACGTGGAAAAGGTTTTCCACGCCGCGGCCCGTACGGCTCACGGTGGGCAGCATCGGCACGCCGAAGAGTTCGCCCAGCTTCACGTAATCCAGTGTATTGCCGCTGGCCTCCAGCTCGTCGTACATGTTCAGCGCCACCACCATGCGGACGTTCATGTCTATCAGCTGGGTGGTCAGGTAGAGGTTGCGCTCCAGGTTGGAGGCGTCGACCACGTTGATGATGATGTCCGGCGTCTGGTCGATGATGTGGCGGCGGACGTAGATTTCCTCGGGCGAATAGGCCGAAAGCGAATACGTGCCCGGCAAGTCGACGATGCGGAAGCGGTAGCCCTGGAAGTCGAAGAAGCCTTCCTTGGCATCGACCGTCACGCCGCTGTAATTGCCCACATGCTCGTGTGCCCCCGAAGCGATGTTGAAGAGCGATGTCTTGCCGCAGTTCGGATTGCCCACCAGCGCCACGTTGATGGTTCGGCGCTTGTCGCGCGCCAGCGTTCTCATCTCGTCCTCGGTCAGACGGATGTCTTCCTCCAGTCCCTTGTGGTAGCCGGGTTGCACGTTGTGCTCCCTCGCCTCCTGTTCGCTGATGACCTCAATCATGTCGGCCTCCTGGCGGCGCAGGGAGATTTCGTAGCCCATCACTTTGTATTTCACAGGGTCGCGCAAAGGTGCGTTGAGCAGCACCTCCACCGTCTTGCCCTTGATGAAGCCCATCTCCACAATGCGCTTGCGGAAACCTCCGTGGCCCATCACCTTGACAATCACACCTTTCTCGCCGGTATTCAATTCGGATAAACGCATAGTATTTGCCTTTCTCTATGATTATTCGGATGCAAAGATACGAGATATGCCGACAACCCGCAAGCAATTTAGAATGTTTTTAAATAACAAGGCGTAAGAAACTGATAGCAAACCCCGTCCGCATCGCGCTACGCGCCATTTCGGAAAGCAATGCTTTCAAAGGAAGAAAGCAATGCTTTAAAGGTTGCAAAGCAGTGCTTTCCGAAGGAATGCTGACCTGCTAATAAAACAACGACACCTCGGAAATAAAAAAGCCCGAAAACGTTGTTTTCGTCTTTTGTATTTCTCTCGGTTTATACTACCTTTGCAGGTATGGAAAAGAAGAAAGTTGCCCAATACATTGCCCAAGAACGTCTGCTGGAAGCAGGCGGCAAAGTCATCGTGGCCCTGAGCGGCGGCGCCGACTCCGTGGCCCTCCTGCTCCTGCTGACGGAGCTGGGTTATGCATGCGAGGCGGCGCATTGCAACTTCCACCTGCGCGGCGAGGAATCCGACCGCGACGAACAGTTCGTCCGCCGCCTGTGCGAGGAGCGTCACGTCGCCCTGCACGTTGTCCACTTCGACACCACGCAACACGCCGCCAACCGACACATCTCCATCGAAATGGCCGCGCGCGAGCTGCGCTACCAATGGTTCGAAACCCTCCGTCAAGAGCTGGGCGCCGACGCCGTAGCCGTGGCCCACCATGCCGACGACAGCGTGGAGACCTTCCTGCTCAACTTGATGCGGGGCACGGGCATCAACGGCTTACGGGGCATCCGCCCACGCAACGGCCGCATCGTCCGCCCCCTGCTCTGCCTGACGCGCGATGACCTCCTGCACTACCTCGACCGCCAAGGCCAGTCGTACGTCACCGACAGCACCAACCTGCAGGACGAATACACGCGCAACAAGATACGCCTGAACCTCCTGCCCCTGATGCAGGAAATCAACCCGTCCGTCCGACGTAGCATCCTCCGCACAGCTGCCCATCTGGACGAAGCCGCCACCTTATATAATATAGGTATAGCCGAAGCCAGGGAAAGGGTGCTCTGCCCCGAAGGCATCCGCATAGCCGCCTTGCTCAAGGAAGCAGAGCCGCAGGCGCTGCTCCATGAAATCCTCCACCCGCTGGGCTTCAACGAAGCACAGACGGACGACATCTTCCGCTCGCTCGACGGGCAGGCAGGCAAGGCCTTCGAATCGGAAGGCTGGCTGGTGGTAAAGGACCGCGACCTGCTGCTGATGCAAGACAAGCAAACCATGAACCGCCCGCCCCGACTGGAAATGACGGAAGTGGAGCTGACGCCCGACTTCATCATCCCCCGCGACTGCCTCACCGCCTGTTTCGACACCTCCAAACTGCACCACGCACTGACCCTGCGCCTATGGCAGACGGGCGACACGTTCGTGCCCTTCGGCATGAAAGGGCGCAAAAAAGTAAGCGATTATCTGACCGACCGCAAATATTCCCTCCTGCAAAAACAACGCCAATGGGTGTTGTGTTGCGGCGAAGACATCGCCTGGCTGGTGGGCGAACGGACAGACAACCGCTTTCGGGTGGACGAACACACACGCAAAGTGACGCTCGTCCGTATGGTCAAAGAATGATGCGATTTTCCTTCGGACGCTGGAAGCAGTCGTGCAACAAAGCGGCGAAGGGTGTATCGAACGTGCGTGCCTTCTGGGGACATCCCTTCACGCAGGCACAGCAACGGATGCATTTCTCGGCATTCGTCACGCACTCCTCCCCTTTCACAATGGCGCCTGCAGGACAACGCTTCACGCACAAGCCGCAATGTGTACAGAGGTTCTCGTCCACCTGAGGCGTACGAGGCATGGGCACACCGCTCTTGCGCAACTTTATCACCCGACGCAGAAAACGGAATAGAGGAAAGAAAGGTTGCTTCGGCCGCTGAATCTTCTGCACATCCACTCCATACAGATGCTCTGCATCGGCGGCATTCGACAGTTTAATACGCACTTTGGCACCAAACTCTTCGGCAAACTTCAGGTCGTCGTCATCGGGACGGCCGGCCGCAATGGGATAACGGTCGCTACTGTACGAATGCTCACCTACAAACGTTCCGCCGGCAATCACTTTGAAACCTAAGCCGCTAACAAAAGCGTCCAACTCCACCAAAGCCTTCTCATAGGCACGGTTACCATAAACCACAACTATCACGGCTGGCGTACCGTCGGCGCAAAGGTCTTTCATCCGATCCAAAGCCAGAGGAGCCACATGGCCGCCATATACAGGTACCGTTATCACCGCCAAAGCGTCGGAGCCAAACTCCTTTTTCTCAGGCGCCTGTAAGGTCATATCTACAAAAGAAACGTCGGCAATACCCATGCCGCGAACAATCGCCTCTCCTATTTGTTTAGATGTATGAGTAGGCGAAAAAGTAATCAGATTTATTTCAGTAATAGTCATAACTAAACGTTTATCACGAAACAAAGATAGGATATTCTATTCAAAAAAACAGGCTGATTGTATATGAAACCCAAAATAATTTTCTATCTTTGCGCCGTCAAAAAGACATCAATAGACTAAAAATAATCCCTATTTAAATAATAGATTTCAAAAAGGTGGTTCAGCTTAATTGTCGGCAACGGCTGCTTTAAGTAAGCTACCCCCTCCTATACAATATAATTCATACACGTATATATGTACAATATTATTCAACTGAACGACAAAAGTTTGTCGGAACTTCAAAGTATTGCGCAGGAATTAGGTATCAAGAAGACCGAATCACTCAAAAAAGAAGAGTTGGTCTACAAGATTCTTGATGAACAAGCCATTGTAGGCGCAACTAAAAAAGTTGCTGCTGACAAACAAAAAGAAGAGCGAAAAAATGAACGCCAGAAAAGATCACGCGTCACCGTCAAGAAGGACAACGTGGATAAAGTATTCTCGGCAGACAAAAACGGAGAGCTGAGCAAGCCCAATCCGAACGAAGCTCCTACCATTGAAAAAACGGCTGTAGTTCCTGCCCAACCGACCGTAGAAAGCACAAACGAGACGGAAGAAAATACCGAATCGACCAAACGCAAACCCGGACGTCCTCGCAAGACTAAGGCAGAAGGAAAAAAGACAGCAGAAAAAGCTGAGAAAAAAGAAACCGTTGCTGAACCATCAGTAAACAAAGAAGAAGAAACTCCCAAAGCAGTAGTGGCAGAAGAGGAAAAAACGGCTAAAACTGAAGTAACAGAACCTAAAGAAGAGATGCCACTCCCAGTCAATGCCGACAACGACTTCATCCCCATTGAAGATCTCCCGACTGAAAAAATAGAACTGCCTTCCGAACTGATCGGCAAATTCGAAGCAACTCGTGTAGAGCCACCTGTACAAGCACCTGCTCCACAAAAACAACCGCAGCAACGTCAACGCATCCGTCGTGACAACAATGCCGAAAACAAGAATAACAACAATAATCAGCAACAGCGCCCTGCCGCTCAACCTCAACAACGAGCCATCCAGCCCTATAATGCAGAGAATGCCCCGCAGCCTCAGCCGGAGCGCAAACAGCCGGAGCGTGAAAAAGCATACGACTTCGACGATATCCTCGGCGGTACTGGCGTATTGGAAATCATGCCCGACGGCTACGGTTTCCTCCGTTCGTCTGACTACAACTACCTCTCTTCACCCGACGACATCTACGTATCGCAGTCGCAAATCAAGCTCTTCGGCTTGAAAACAGGCGACGTAGTAGACGGTGTCATTCGTCCGCCGAAAGAAGGAGAAAAATATTTCCCGCTGGTAAAAGTTTCTAAAATCAATGGCCGCGACCCGGCCTTCATACGCGACCGTGTTCCTTTTGAACACCTAACGCCGCTCTTCCCCGACGAAAAGTTCAAGCTTTGCAAAGGCGGATACAGCGACTCGCTCTCAGCTCGCGTAGTAGATCTCTTCGCCCCCATTGGCAAGGGACAGCGTGCCCTCATCGTAGCACAGCCCAAGACAGGTAAAACTATCCTGATGAAAGACATCGCCAACGCCATCGCAGCCAACCATCCCGAGGTATACATGATTATGCTGCTCATCGACGAGCGTCCTGAGGAAGTGACCGACATGGCCCGCACCGTCAATGCTGAAGTCATCGCCTCAACCTTCGACGAACCGGCCGAACGCCACGTGAAAATTGCCGGCATTGTGCTGGAAAAAGCCAAGCGCATGGTAGAATGCGGTCACGATGTAGTCATCTTCCTCGACTCCATCACCCGTCTGGCCCGCGCCTACAACACCGTTTCGCCCGCATCAGGCAAGGTACTGTCAGGTGGTGTAGATGCCAACGCGCTGCACAAACCCAAACGCTTCTTCGGTGCCGCCCGTAACATCGAAGGTGGCGGTTCACTCACCATTCTGGCTACGGCCTTGATTGATACAGGCTCCAAGATGGACGAAGTGATCTTCGAGGAATTCAAGGGTACGGGCAACATGGAGCTCCAGCTCGACCGCAACCTAGCCAACAAGCGTATCTTCCCCGCCGTCAATATTGTCGCTTCGAGCACACGCCGCGACGACCTGTTGCAAGACAAGCAAACACTCGACCGCATGTGGATTCTGCGTAAGTACCTGGCCGACATGAATGCCCTCGAAGCCATGGATTTCGTGAAGGACCGTCTGGAAAAGACCAAAGACAACGACGAGTTCCTCATGAGCATGAACAGCTGAGAATAATGAACCCTTTACAATGAACTATTGATAATTGATAATACCTTATGTTCGATAACTTAAGCGAACGGCTCGAACGGTCGTTCAAGATATTGAAAGGTGAAGGCAAAATCACCGAAATCAACGTAGCCGAAACCCTGAAAGACGTACGCAAAGCCCTGCTGGATGCCGACGTCAACTACAAGGTGGCCAAAAACTTTACCGACACCGTCAAGGCAAAAGCCATGGGACAAAACGTGCTCACTGCCGTTAAACCCAGTCAATTGATGGTGAAAATTGTCCACGATGAGCTGACCCAATTGATGGGTGGAGAAACCTCCGAAATCGACTTGAGCGGCAAACCGACAGTCATCCTGATGTCAGGTCTGCAAGGTTCGGGTAAGACAACCTTCTCCGGCAAACTGGCCCGCATGCTCAAGACGAAGAAGAACCGTAAGCCGTTGCTTGTTGCCTGCGACGTCTATCGCCCTGCCGCCATCGAACAGCTGCGGGTATTGGCCGAACAAATCGAAGTACCCATGTACTGCGAATTGGATAGCAAGAACCCTGTGAAGATTGCGCAAAACGCCATTCAGGAAGCCAAGGCCAAAGGTTACGACCTCGTTATCGTCGATACCGCCGGTCGTCTGGCCGTAGACGAGGAGATGATGAACGAAATCGCAGCTATCAAACAGGCCATCAATCCCAACGAAATCCTTTTCGTGGTCGATGCCATGACCGGTCAGGATGCTGTGAACACAGCCAAGGAATTCAATGACCGTCTGGACTTCAACGGCGTAGTACTGACCAAGCTCGACGGTGATACCCGTGGGGGTGCAGCCCTCTCCATCCGTTCGGTGGTGAACAAGCCTATCAAGTTCGTGGGTACTGGCGAGAAGCTCGATGCCATCGACCAATTCCACCCCAGCCGTATGGCCGACCGTATCTTGGGTATGGGTGATATCGTCTCACTGGTAGAACGTGCACAGGAACAGTATGATGAAGAAGAGGCCAAACGCCTTCAGAAGAAAATTCAGAAAAACCAGTTCGACTTCAATGACTTCATGAGCCAGATCCAGCAAATCAAGAAGATGGGAAATTTGAAGGAACTAGCCTCCATGATACCGGGTGTAGGTAAGGCCATCAAGGACATCGACATCGACGATAATGCCTTCAAGAGTATCGAAGCCATCATCAACTCCATGACGCCGAAAGAGCGCACCAACCCCGAAATCCTGAACGGCTCACGCCGCCAGCGCATCGCAAAAGGTAGCGGCACAAACATCCAGGAGGTGAACCGTCTGCTGAAACAGTTTGACCAGACTCGCAAGATGATGAAGATGGTAACTGGCAGCAAGATGGGCAAAATGATGATGCCGAAGTTGAAAAAATGATAAATACGCTTCATAGCGTTCCACCACTGTAAAAGCACGGAGGTTACAAACTAAAAACAAGAAGCAATTTCTTGTTGGTTTTGTAGCCTCCGTGCCTTTTTGTATCACATCGTTTCTCACGAACCTTGGTTTATTCACCAAAATCCGCTATTTTTGCGATACTTATATATCCATCATTAAAACACAAAAAAATGACCTTAATAGACGGAAAAGCAATTTCAGAACAAGTGAAGCAGGAGATTGCCGCCGAAGTGGCGGAAATCGTGGCCCACGGAGGCAAACGCCCCCATCTGGCCGCTATCCTGGTGGGACACGATGGTGGTAGCGAAACATATGTAGCTGCTAAAGTAAAAGCCTGCGAAGTATGCGGTTTCAAATCGAGTCTCATTCGCTACGAAGCCGACGTGACCGAAGAAGAACTGCTGGCCAAGGTACGTGAACTGAACAACGATCCCGACGTGGACGGCTTCATCGTGCAGCTCCCCCTGCCCAAGCACATCTCCGAACAGAAAGTAATCGAAACTATTGACTACCGCAAGGACGTGGACGGTTTCCATCCCATCAATGTAGGACGTCTCTCCATTGGCCTGCCCTGCTACGTGTCGGCCACGCCAAACGGCATCCTCGAACTGCTGAAGCGCTACAACATCGACACAAAAGGTAAGAAATGTGTCATCCTGGGTCGTAGCAACATCGTGGGTAAACCGATGGCCATGCTGATGATGCAAAAGGCCTATCCGGGTGACGCTACCGTCACCGTATGTCACAGCCGCAGTCGTGACCTGGTGAAGGAATGCCAGGAAGCCGATATCATCATAGCCGCCATGGGCCAGCCCAACTTCGTGAAGGCCGAGATGGTTAAGGAAGGTGCTGTCGTGATTGACGTAGGTACCACCCGCGTACCCGATGCCACTAAAAAATCGGGCTTCAAACTGACGGGCGACGTAAAGTTCGACGAAGTGGCCCCCAAATGCTCGTTCATCACCCCCGTGCCAGGCGGCGTAGGTCCCATGACCATCGTCTCGCTAATGAAAAATACTTTGCTGGCAGGCAAAAAAGCCGTTTACAACGACTAAAAACCACCTCCCAACTCTGAAAGGCAATGAAGACGTGGGCGCTCCTTACCTTATTCCTTTATAGCGTAACCCTCTCTGCACAGGAGCGGATTACGCTATTGTTTGTGGGCGACCTGATGCAACACCAAGCACAAATTGACGCTGCCCGTACTCCACAAGGAACCTACGACTACTCGTCCTGTTTTTCCCTTGTCAAGCCACAAATACAGGCAGCTGACATCGCCATTGGCAATCTGGAAGTAACGCTAGGCGGGCAACCCTATCAGGGATATCCTGCCTTCAGTGCTCCCGATGAATACCTCTACGCCATCCGCGACGCCGGTTTCGACATCCTACTCACCGCCAACAACCATTGTCTGGATCGCGGGCAGAAAGGACTGGAACGTACACTCCACCAGCTCGACTCCCTTCAGATTCTCTCGGCCGGAACCTACCGCGATTCCACCGACCGCCACCACCGCTATCCACTACTCCTACAAAAGAACGGCTTTCGCATCGCCCTACTTAACTACACCTACGGCACCAACGGCCTGCGCCCCAAAGCCCCCAACCAAGTAAACTACCTGGATCGCCGCCAGATGCTGAAAGACATCCACACCGCCCAAGCCTGGCGCCCCGACGTCCTCATCGCCTGCCTGCACTGGGGCAACGAATACCAGCAGCTGCCTAGCCATGAACAACAGGAGTGGGCCGACTGGTTGTTTGCCCAAGGTGTGGACCACATCATCGGTAGTCATCCGCACGTGGTGCAACCCATGGAAGTGCGCACAGACAGCCTCAGCGGCGACCGTCATCTGCTGGTCTACTCGCTGGGGAACTACCTCTCCAACATGAGCGCTCGCCACACCGACGGCGGTGCCGTCATCAGCCTGACCTTGGAGAAAACTCCTCCGACTGCGGTCACCGTTCCACGCATCCGGTTGGCTTCCTGCAGTTACGACCTTGTATGGACGGGGCGCCCCACGCTGACCGGAAAAAAGAATTTCATTCTCTACCCCGTCACGACTCCGACAGACAGCCTGTCTGCAGCGGCCCGTAACCGTCTGAAAATCTTCACAGAAAGCACCCGCAAGCTGTTCTCCAAATATAACAAAGGAATCGGCGAACAAACAAAATGATGCAGAAAAACAAAAAATATTTCCCGAAAGCTTTGCCAGTTCAAATATAATCCATATCTTTGCACCGCATTTAGGAAATGCACTAACATGGTGGCTGTAGTTCAGTTGGTTAGAGCGTCAGATTGTGGTTCTGAATGTCGTGGGTTCGAGTCCCATCTGCCACCCACTAGTGGTAATCCTCATAAGCTAAAGCTTATGGGGATTTTCTTTTTATAAGCAGTTACAACATCCGCATGAAACAGGAATTGAAAGAAAACGGCGGCCTTCCCGCCCATATTCTCTGGACACTCGCCATCGTGGCAGGCGTGTCTGTAGCCAACATCTACTACAACCAGCCCCTGCTCAACCTGATACGGCAGGAACTGGGCATCACGGAGTTCAGCGCCAACCTCATCGCCATGATCACGCAGGTGGGCTATGCGCTGGGACTGCTGCTCATCATCCCGCTGGGAGACCTCTATCCACGCAAGAAAATCATTCTGGCCAACTTCGCCCTGCTCATCTGCTCCCTGCTGACGATGGCTGTCAGCAAAGACATCCATGTCATCTGGGCCGCATCGCTGCTCACGGGTATAGGTTCCATGATTCCCCAAATCTTCGTGCCTATCGCCTCCGTCTTCTCTCGCCCTGAGAACAAGGGGCGCAACGTGGGCATCGTCATCTCGGGTCTGCTGACGGGTATCCTGGCCTCGCGCGTGGTCAGCGGCTACATCGGCGAACTGCTGGGCTGGCGCGAAATGTACTACATAGCTGCCGGCATGATGGTAGTATGTGCTGTGGCGGTGCTCAAGGTGCTGCCCGACATCCGCCCCACCTTCAGCGGACGGTACTCCGACCTGATGAAATCGCTCTTCCAGTTAGTAAGGGACTATCCCGAACTGCGCATTTACTCCATCCGTTCCGCACTGGCCTTCGGCTCCATGCTGGGCATGTGGTCGTGCCTAGCCTTCAAGATGGGCGGCGCACCGTTCTATGCCGACAGCGACGTCATCGGCTTCCTGGGCTTGTGCGGCGTGGCCGGCGCCTTGACGGCTTCCTTCGTGGGCAGTTGGGTAAAGAAAGTGGGTGTACGCAACTTCAACTACATCGGATGCGGGCTCATCCTCCTGTCCTGGTGTTGCTTCTACTTCGGGCAAAACAGCTTTGCCGCTATCGTGGCAGGCATCCTGCTAATAGATATCGGCATGCAGTGCATCCAGCTCAGCAACCAGACAAGCATCTTCCACCTCTGCCCTTCGGCCTCCAACCGCCTGAACACCATCTTCATGACCACCTACTTCATCGGCGGCTCGCTGGGTACCTTCCTGGCCGGCAGCTGTTGGGAGCTGTGGGGCTGGGGCGGCGTATCGGCCGTCGCCTCCCTACTGACGCTGATTTCACTGGGCATCACGATGGTGACACAAAAGTAAAAAAGCAATGGGGCTGCATCAACAACATGATAGAATGGTTCGCATTCTCTCTTGTTATTGATACAGCCCCACAATTGTATAGAAGTCGGGCAAAGTTAATCAATCACCTTCCTCCAGCTGGAAAACTGTTTCGACCGGCTGGCCGAAAACTTTTGCTATCTTGAGGGCCAACACCGTAGAAGGAACATACTTCTTGGTCTCGATGGCATTGATGGTCTGGCGGCTCACTCCTACCGCCTCGGCCAGTTGCTGCTGCGTCATCTGATGGATGGCGCGCTGCACGCGCAAAGTATTATTCATGATTCTCCTTTCTGAAACGCAAAAGTTTCCAATGAAAAATGACAAGAAACAAAATCAATACGGTAAACATATTGACAGCCATAAAATTGAGATATGGCATTCCGTAAATGCAAAGTGTTACCACAATCAGAATCAGGTAGTTGCACACAATAGCCAACGTCCAAGCCTGCATGCGCAAATGAGCAATACATTCGTCCTCATCCTTCTCACACGAAAAGGAAGCCAGCAACAAGCAGACAGCAAGACCTACCACAACAAGTTCATCAAAACAATCCTTCATCCCCATTTGGGATAAGAATGTATCCATCCAAGATCCATCAAGCAAGAGATAAAGACCTCCCAACACAAAAGGAATACCCAACCACAATCCTACTTTCTTGCAGGAGGGCGACAAAAGATAATCGGTTTTCATATCGTAATGGTTTTAAAGATTACGATGCAAATATAAAGTATAGAATACAAAATGACAAGCAAACCATACATAAAGTAACGCAAACTTAACTCAATATAACATTTCACACTCTATTAAAACCACTACATGCTACTATTTCAATCCCCAAAATGGGCATGACACACCCACTACCTCCTCCGTACATTCTCCGTATACAAGTACCCAAACATGGAGCAGGTACGGACCTGGTACGGAGAAGGTATGGAGAAAGGCATCTGTTTGCAGGATTTTTCCGTTTTTTGCACTTACATCATCTTGATACCCGTCCAGAGGTATTTCCCTGCATCAGGCTTTCTACCTCCTCAACTGTCACCAGATTGAAATCGCCATAGACCGTATTCTTCAAGGCAGAAGCAGCCAAAGCAAAATCAAGTGCCTTCTGTGCATCATCGGGATAAGCTCGCAAACCATAAATCATACCTCCTACAAAGGCATCGCCGGCACCCACACGATCTACTTCATGCTCGATGTCATAGATTCCAGTGTGATGGAACTTTCCATCAGACAAAAGAACAGCTGCCAATAAATTATGATTAGCAGTGAGAGAATTGCGCAACTCAAGGAAAACCTTCTGACAACGTGGTACAGCCTTACTTACTTTACGCGTGAAAGTTTCGAATGCAGGCAAATTGGCTTCAAATGAAACATCAGCTGCGGTCACAGCCTTAAAACCGACAGGCTCAACTCCCATAATCTCCCGATACTCGGGTTCGGCACCAAACAATACATCACTGTACTGCACAAGCGGCATCATCACTTCAGCTGCTGTCCGTCCATAGTTCCACAGTTTCTTGCGGAAATTCAAATCACACGAAATGATCAGTCCCATGCGATCGGCTACTTCCAACGCCTCACGACAGGCATCAGCCCCTTCCTGCGAAAGGGCGGCAGCAATACCCGACCAATGGAACCATCCCGCTCCGTCGAACACCTTCTCCCAGTCAATCATACCCGGACGAAGAGTCGCAAATGCAGAATCCTCGCGATCGTACACGACATTGGAATTACGAAAAGCAGCTCCCGGTTCCAAAAAATAAATCCCCATACGCTTGCCACCGAAAACGACACCTTCCGTGCCCAACCCATAAGAACGTAACGAATCAATACAGGCATGAGCAATAGCATTGTCCGGCAAACGAGTTACAAACTCAGTCGGCACCCCGAAATGAGCCAACGACACTGCTACATTAGCCTCACTACCACCATACGTGGCTATCCATTCGTTTGTCTGCGAAAAACGCCGGAAACCGGGGGTAGACAGACGAAGCATCACCTCACCGAAAGTAACCACTTTCTTTCCAATATTCAATCGCTTGTTTTCCATCTGATTATCCAAGTTTTATTCTTCAATTCGTTTTGAGATTGCGAATGTACAAATTTAATGGATAACAAAATCGGTTCAACTTCGAAAAAAGAAAAAAACTAGTAAAAATCCGAATATATATTCACACAAAATAATATAAAAGCCAAAGAATCCCTATCAAAACATTATTTTTATGCAATATTCCCCTACGGATACGGAATAAGCATAAATTTTATCGTACCTTTGCCGCAAAATTGAAAAATAAGCATGAATTCAACGAAGAAGATTCCCTCTCCCCTCGTATCCCTCCTGCCTATTGCGTTGCTGGCAGGAATGTTGTTTGCCACCATTAGTACTTTCGGAAGTGATGCGCTGAACGGTGGTAGCCAAATTTCCTTATTAGTAACCACTGCCTGCTGTGCACTTATCGGAATGGCCTTCTACCGCATTCCTTGGAAAAACTTTGAACGGGCAATAACCAATAATATAGCAGGTGTCTCTACCGCCCTTCTCATTCTGCTTATTATCGGTGCATTAAGCGGAACTTGGATGATCAGTGGTGTAGTGCCAACCTTAATATATTACGGTATGCAGATAATCCATCCTGATTTTTTTCTGGCTTCGACCTGCCTTATCTGCGCTCTCGTATCCGTAATGACTGGAAGTTCATGGACCACTATCGCTACTATCGGCATTGCCCTGATGGGCATCGGCAAAGCACAAGGGTTCCACGAAGGATGGATAGCCGGTGCTATCATCTCAGGAGCCTATTTTGGAGACAAAGTTTCCCCTCTGTCTGACACGACCATTCTGGCTTCATCGGTTACAGATACTCCTCTTTTTACCCACATCCGCTACATGATGATTACGACTGTGCCTTCCCTACTCATAGCTATCACACTCTTCACCATCATGGGGTTAACGCACGACGGCGGTAGCACGGCCCAAGAAATGGCTGCATTTGGTGCAACACTGGAAAACAAATTTCATATTACTCCCTGGCTGTTGCTTGTTCCCATCGTAACAGGCATTCTTATTGCACGCAAAGTACCCTCTATTGTCACCTTGGCCATCTCGACCGTACTGGCTTGTGCAGCCGCCCTCATCTTTCAGCCCGACCTGCTGCGCGAAGTAGCAGAAGGTGGAAGCTTGTTCAAAGGAACAATGATGACCTGCTATGGAAGTACCAGCCTGCAGACCGATAATAGCATCCTGACTGAACTGGTCGCCACCCGGGGTATGTCAGGTATGATGAATACCGTATGGCTTATCCTATGCGCCATGTGCTTCGGTGGAGCCATGACGGCCAGTGGCATGTTGGGTAGTATCACATCCGTATGTGTACGTTTTATTAAAAGCCGTGTCAGCACTGTAGCTTCTACGGTTTTTTCAGGACTCTTTTTGAACATAGCCACAGCCGACCAATATATCAGCATCATTCTGCTGGGTAATATGTTTGGAGACATTTATAAAAGACAAGGCTACGAAAGCCGTCTGTTGAGCCGAACAACCGAAGATGCCGTAACAGTCACTTCCGTACTGATTCCATGGAATACTTGCGGCATGACCCAGGCCACCATCTTGAGTGTACCTACACTGGTCTATCTACCCTTCTGCTTCTTCAACCTCATCAGTCCGCTAATGAGCATCCTGATGGCAGCCATCGGGTACAAAATAGTTGTGAAGAAAGCTAACCTGTCATAAATGAAAAGAGGCTTCGAGGGCAATACACATGTAAATGTCAACCCACGAAGCTTCTTTCAATCAATTCTTTTTCAGCCAATAAAATCTGGGCTACTTCTGTTTTCCGAAAAATTTCTCAAAAAACAAAATCTGGTAATCAATGGAATTATTCCAATAAGTATTATTATGTGTGCCGGGTCTGGTAATAAAATCGTGATCGATCCCCCGGCCCAATAAACGTTGATGAAGTTCTTTATTCACCTCAAGAAAGAAATCACTCTCACCGCAATCGAATATAATGGCCAAATCACCATTCTCTATCTTGTCTATCTGATTAATGGCTGTATATTCGTCCCAACGTTTCCTATTGGCAGCATACTCTCCCAGCTGTTTATTCATCTGCCAGTTCAGCGGGAAAGGACGGATATCCACTCCACCGCTGGTACTGCCGGCAGCACCAAACACATCTTTATGACGGAAGGCATTCCACAAAGCACCGTGGCCACCCATACTCAGTCCTGTAATCGCACGCCCCTGAGGTGCTGCAATCGTCTTATAATGACTATCCGTATAAACAATCAATTCAGAAGATACAAATGTTTCATAACGGTATGAAGAGTTCACCGGGCTATCCCAGTACCAACTGTTTTTTCCATCCGGACAAACGAATATAATACCTTTTTCGTCGGCTATGGAAGGCAATTGAGGTTTGATATTGATCCATGTCTTGGCATTTCCACCGTAACCATGTAATAAATAAACTACCGGACACGCCTGAGCCCGATCGCCTTCTGCCTTGTCAGGCACAACATAAACAACTTGAACCTCCTTGTCCATGGAACGGCTTTTAACCATTACCGTATCCACCCGTGCCGCCTGTACAGACAACACAACCAAACATAGCAGCATACCTGCCAAAAAGAACTCTTTTTTCATTATTTACAGATGTTTTATTACAAAAGATTACAAAATTGCTCCAAATTTAGTATGTTTGCGGCGAAAACACTTCATTTATTATATGGAATTTATTATCATTCTACTTTTATTAGTATTGAACGGCATTTTTGCCATGTATGAAATCGCACTTGTATCATCCAGTAAAGCACGGCTAGAAACTCTGGTCAACAAAGGAAACAAACGAGCCAAAGGGGTACTGAAACAACTGGAAGAACCCGAAAAATTTCTTTCTACAATCCAAATAGGCATCACTCTCATCGGAATTGTTTCCGGTGCATACGGTGGTGCAAATATTGCAGACGACCTGGTTCCACTATTTGCTCTGATTCCTGGAGCTGAGCCATACGCAGCAAATCTGGCCATAATAACCACAGTAGCCGTTATCACCTATCTATCCTTGATTATCGGTGAACTGGTTCCGAAAACCGTTGCCATGAACAACCCTGAGAAATGGGCAACCCGCCTCAGTCCGTTCATGATCGTACTCAGCAAAATTTCCTATCCGTTTGTCTGCCTCCTCAGCGCATCCACACGCCTGACCAACCGTCTTATCGGTATGGAAAACAACGAAGAACGCCAAATGACACAAGACGAACTGAAAATGATACTCCACCAAAGCTCCGAACAGGGTGTCATTGACAAAGACGAAACCGAAATGCTAAAAGACGTATTCCGTTTCTCGGACAAACGTGCCAATGATTTGATGACCTACCGACGCGACATCGTCGTGCTCCACCCGACAGACAGTCCTGAACAAGTGCTGAAAACAATCCAAGAACAGCATTTCAGCAAATACCTGCTAACTGACAAAAGCATGGAAGATATCATCGGTGTCGTATCAGTGAAAGATATCATCTTAATGATGGGCAATACCAATCAACGTTTCGACCTGCGCAGCATTGCTCGTCCGGCCCAATTTATTCCTGAAAGCCTTTATGCAAAGAAAGTTCTGGAAATCTTCAAGAAGAATAAAAACAAATTTGGAGTAGTAGTCGACGAATATGGCAACACACAAGGTATCATCACCCTGCATGACCTGACAGAAAGTATCTTCGGCGATATTCTGGAAGAAAACGAAATGGAAGAACAAGACATCGTAGCACGCCAGGATGGTTCGCTACTGGTAGAAGCCTCCATGAATTTGGACGACTTCATGGAAGCCATGGGCATCCTCGATTATGATGATCTGAAAGAAGAAGACTTCACCACACTAAGCGGACTGGCCATGTTCCTTGTAGGACGTGTTCCGAAAGCCGGTGATCTTTTCACATACAAAAACCTGCACTTTGAAATTGTAGATATGGATCGCGGACGAGTAGACAAACTACTGGTCACTAAAGACGAACCGGAAGAAGAAGACATCTAATGTTCCTTATTCTTAAGAATTAGATTTTATTTTCTAAATAACGAATAACCCCATAAAAAAGGGCGGCTCATTTTTGAACCGCCCTTTTTATCGATTACACCAATTTCCTTATTTCTTGGCCGGTGAAGAATAACGTGCATTCAAACCTTCCAAAATTTCCTTTGTAATATTGTAAACGCTATCGGCATACAACAGATTATCAAAACCAGTATTGCTGATAATCATGCTGTAGCCTTTTGTCTTGTTATATTCTTTCAAGAAAGAATTAATAGAATCACGCAGCTGCAAACTGTTTTTTTCATTTTCGCTCATCAGTTCAGACTGCAATTTATTGCTCAAGGCCTGCAAATCTTGCTCCAACTTAGCAATACGATTGTATTCCTGTTGAGCTCTTTCCTGCGAAAGATAAGCATTGTTCTGATATTTGGTCTGGAATTCCTGCTTTTGCTTTTCCAACTCAGAAGCCTTCTGGTTAAGTGTCAGACGTACATTTTCGCTCTTCTTCACCATCGCTTCATTCAGGTCAATGCAGAAATTGTATTTGGCCAACAATGTGTCTATCTCTACATAAGCAATCTTCATGCCTGACAGGCCGGCTTGAGCAGGAGCACTAACCGATTGATTGTTTGTATTGCCTGCACATTGGGAAAACAAAACAACAAAGGCCAAAGCAGCCAAACCGTTCAGGAGGTAATTCAATTTCTTCATAATTTTGAATTCAATAATATTTTTAGAATTAATTAGTTCACACTTTCATTCAAGGCTTTTTCCAATTCATCAATGGAAAAACGAGATTTTTTCTGCGCAGCTCTGTCTTGCGACTGAACGCATCCAATGCCTTTCTTACGAAGCGCCTTATTACCGCTTACATGGCCATTAGGGAATCGTCCTCCTTTTACAAAAAAGACCTTTACACCCAACAGAAGCACACAAATAGCAACTATTAACAAAGTTATCAATACAGTCTCGAGCATTTCCATTAATTTTGTGGGTGCAAATATAGGGCTTTGCAGGGACTAAGCCGCCTTTTTTCTTCTAAAAAAAGAAGATGGGTTGGCAGAATAATTCATTATTTAACCATATTTAGCAATATATCGTTCATGCAACAGTCCTTAAGAGAAAGGAAAAACAGATTGCTACAAGGCAAAAACCAAAACAAAAAGAAGTATGGAAAAGAAAAATTTGAAACCGGCAGGAGTGTTCCACTATTTTGAGGAAATCTGCCAAGTACCACGCCCTTCCAAACATGAAGAAAAAATAATAGCTTACCTGAAAGAATTCGGCCAAAAGCACCACTTGGAAACATTATCGGACGAAGCTGGCAATGTGTTAATCAGGAAACCGGCCACCCCAGGCATGGAAAACCGTAAAACCGTAGTTCTGCAATCCCATGTGGATATGGTCTGTGAAAAGAATAACGATGTAAAACACGATTTTATGACAGATCCCATCCAAACCGAAGTAGACGGAGAATGGCTGAAAGCCAAAGGTACAACTCTGGGAGCAGACAACGGTATTGGTGTAGCAACCGAATTAGCCCTTCTGACCGATGATACGATTGAACACGGCCCTCTGGAGTGCTTGTTCACAGTGGATGAAGAAACAGGCTTGACAGGTGCATTTGCCCTGAAAGAGGGATTCATGACAGGAGAAATCTTACTGAACCTCGACTCGGAAGATGAAGGCGAACTGTTCATCGGATGTGCAGGAGGAGTAGATTCTGTTGCTGAATTCAATTACCACGAAATAGATGTTCCAGCCGGATACTTTTGCTGTAAAATTCAAGTAAAAGGTCTGAAAGGCGGCCATTCAGGAGGAGACATTCACTTAGGATTGGGCAATGCCAACAAAATTCTGACTCGTTTCCTGAGTCTTGCTTCTCAAAAATACGACCTTTACTTATGTGACATCGATGGAGGCAATTTGCGTAATGCCATAGCCCGGGAAGCTCATGCAATCATTGCCATACCTGAAAATGACAAACACAGTTTGCGAACCGATCTGAATATATTTGCAGCTGAAGTACAAAATGAATATAACGTCATCGATCCAGATCTACAACTGATCATGGAATCAGAAAACTTCCATGCAAAAGCAATTGACCGCGATACTACACGCCGACTCCTTCAGGCACTCTACGCATGTCCTCACGGTGTATTTGCCATGAGTCAGGACATTCCCGGCCTGGTAGAAACATCTACCAATCTGGCTTCTGTCAAAATGAAACCCAACCATATTATCCGTATCGAAACCAGCCAACGTAGTTCCACGGCCTCCTCGAAACAAGACATTGCCAACATGGTACGTACTGTATTTGAAATGGCCGGCGCAACTGTTACTTTTGGCGACGGTTATCCAGGTTGGAAACCCAACCCACATTCCGAAATACTGGAAGTGGCCACAGCCTCCTATAAACGCCTGTTTGGCGTCGATGCCAAGGTTAAAGCGATCCATGCAGGACTGGAATGCGGCCTGTTCCTTGACAAATATCCGTCGCTCGACATGATTTCGTTTGGTCCTACTCTGCAAGGAGTACATTCACCAGACGAACGTATGCTGATACCAACGGTTCAGAAATTCTGGGATCATCTGCTGGATATTCTGAAAAACATTCCAACTAAATAATTACGGAACAGACGGATGATACTCTTTTTACAAAGACACAGGAAGAATACGAAACCGCGTTTCGCATTTTATTCTTTCTGTGTCTTTGTTTTTTCAAGCTACAGTCTGTTATGCAAGGCACAAAACAATGATACTTTGACTTTCCGCGTAGTCAGTTACAATGTAGAAAACCTTTTTGACACCTATCATGACTCACTAAAAAACGACTACGAGTTTCTACCCGAGTCTGTTCGCCATTGGAACTATTCAAAATACAAGAAAAAGCTGAACGACATCGGCCGCACTCTCATTGCCGTGGGCGAATGGACACCTCCAGCACTAGTAGCCCTATGTGAGGTTGAAAATGACAGTGTATTGTATGATCTGACACACTACTCCGTATTGCGTGAAGTCGGATACCGTTATGTGATGACCCACTCCAACGACGAACGTGGTATTGATGTAGCCTTACTCTATCAACGTGGCTTGTTTAAATTATTAGACAATCACAGCATAACCATCGACAAACCCCGACCATCCGACCGGCCTATACGTGATATTTTGCATGTAAGCGGGATGTTATTGAACGGCGATACCTTAGACATACTGATCGCTCATTTCCCGTCCCGTTCAGGCGGTGCGAAAGAGAGTGAACCATATCGACTAAAGGCCGCCCACCGGCTAAAACAGACAGCAGACAGTATCATCAGCCTTCGGCAATATCCACAGCTACTAATCATGGGAGACTTTAACGACTATCCTCACAATCGATCCATCAAGAAAATCATACAGGCAGAAGCTCTCGTTCCCGGCAATACGCCTCGTAACGATCAGCTATACCACTTGCTAGCCCGTAAGGTCCAAAAGGAGAAAAACTATGGAAGTTACAAATATCAGGGGGAATGGGGATTGCTTGACCACCTTATTGTATCAGGTAATCTGCTAAAGCCCGATGCTCCACTCACTACCAGTGAAGCACATACTGGAGTAGCTCGCCTACCGTTCCTATTGGTTCCGGACAAAAGATTCGGCGGAGTCCAGCCTTTCCGTACTTATATCGGCCCTCGATACGAAGGAGGCATCAGCGATCACCTGCCTGTATGGGCAGAATTTCGACTGATTTACTAAAGAAATGGATCAATTACAGAACGAAAAATTAATCATTCAGATACATAAATCCGTCAATCTGACCTGTTGGAATCGAAATTACCCCTCCACACATTGCGGGTATCAAATAATTTTGCGAATATTGCACAAACAATAATCTATAATTTATCATGAAATACGCCATCTTATTACTTACATTCATTATAGGCAGCTTGTCTGCATCAGCTCAACATTTAGTTCAAATAGGAAAAGGTTACAGTTCCACTTCAGTCAACACAACCGTATTCCGCAACAGTTCGCTTGTTACCTTCAAGCAAAATCAATACACAGCCTATTACGACGCCGACGGCTATATGGTTATCGGTAAACGCAAACTAGGTTCCGAACATTGGGAACTTCAGCGTTCACAATACAAAGGTAATGTAACTGATGCCCACAATGTCATCAGCCTAATGGTAGATGGCGAAGGCTATTTGCATGTTGCCTTTGATCATCATGGACAACCGCTGAACTATTGTCGCAGTACTGCTCCCGAATCCCTTGTTTTAGGAGAGAAAGAACCGATGACCGGTAAAGACGAAGCCGATGTCACTTATCCAGAATTTTACCGTCTCTCCACCGGAGATTTGCTCTTCGTCTATCGTTCAGGAGCATCCGGAAGAGGAAATCTCGTATTAAACCGTTATAATTTGAAACAACGTAAATGGCAACGTGTCCAAGACGTGCTCATCGATGGCGAGGGACAACGTAATGCCTACTGGCAACTGTACGTAGATGCCAAAGACGTAATCCATCTTTCGTGGGTATGGCGGGAAACATGGATGGTAGAAACCAACCACGACCTGTGCTACGCCTGTTCATCAGACGGTGGAAAAACATGGCAAAAATCAAATGGCGAAACTTATAATCTGCCCATACGTGAAGCTAATGCAGAATACGCCTGCCGTATTCCCCAAAACAGCGAACTTATCAACCAAACCAGTATGAGTGCCGACACGGAAGGTCATCCTTATATTGTCACCTACTGGCGCGATACCGACAGTACCATTCCCCAGTATCGTCTGGTTTGGCATGACGGCATCAACTGGCACAATCGTCCCATCATGAATCGCACACAGGCCTTCTCTCTGAAAGGAGGAGGAACCAAAATGATTCCCATTTCTCGCCCCCGCATTGCAGTAGACAAAGGACGTGCCTTCTTCCTCTTCCGCGATGCTGAACGTGGCAGCAAGGTCTCCATGGCCTATACCGCTGACCTCAAAAGCGGAGAATGGCAAGTGACTGATCTTACCGACTTCAGTGTCGACGCATGGGAGCCCAGTCTCGATACGGAATTGTGGAAACAAAACCGTCAGCTTCATGTTTTCGTACAAGAAACCCATCAGGGCGACGGCGAGAAACAAATCGCTTCCGAACCAACTCCCGTATATGTACTTGAGATCAATACCAAACAATAATTAACATACAAAACTTATGAACAAAATTCTTAAAACATTTGCAGCCTGTTTCATTGGACTATTACCGGTTGCAACATTTGCCAAGACTTCCGAGGCCGAACAGGTCCGAAAGATCATTGACAAAGTAAACCAACACTGGCAAGCTGAAAACAAGCCAGAAGTACGTTCTTTCTGGGACAACGCAGCCTATCACACCGGCAACATGGAAGCTTACTTCCTGACAGGCAATGAGACTTACCGCGCCTACTCCGAAGCATGGGCCAAACACAACGAATGGAAAGGAGCCAAAAGCAACGACCGTTCCCAGTGGAAATATTCATACGGAGAATCGGACGAATACGTTCTGTTCGGCGATTATCAGATTTGTTTCCAAACGTATGCCGACCTTTATAATCTGGCACCTGAAGACTATAAAATCAAGCGTGCACGCGAAGTCATGGAATATCAGATGAGCACTCCGCAAAACGACTATTGGTGGTGGAGCGACGGTCTGTACATGGTTATGCCGGTCATGACAAAATTATATAAGATTACTCACAATTCTCTCTATCTGGACAAGTTATACGAATATATCACCTATTCCGACCAGATCATGTTCGACAAAGAAGAAAATCTCTATTACCGCGATGCCAAATACGTCTATCCCAAACACAAAAGTGTCAACGGGAAAAAAGACTTCTGGGCCCGTGGTGACGGATGGGTACTGGCCGGACTGGCTAAAGTGTTGAAAGATCTGCCGGCCGACTACAAGCATCGCGCCTTTTTCGTGGAGAAATTCCAGAAACTGGCTAAAGCAGTAGCTGCCATCCAGCAACCCGAAGGCTATTGGACCCGCAGTATGATGGATCCCGAACATGCGCCCGGCCCTGAAACAAGCGGTACTGCCTTCTTTACTTATGGTATCCTGTGGGGCATCAACAACGGTTATCTGGACGAGGCTGAATACCTGCCCATTGTCAACAAAGCATGGAACTACCTGTCGAAAACCGCTCTTCAGAAAAACGGAGCTGTGGGTTACGTACAACCTATCGGCGAAAAAGCCATCCCCGGCCAGGTTGTCGATGCTAACTCTACCGCTAACTTTGGTGTAGGTGCCTTCCTGTTGGCAGCCTGTGAGTATGTACGTTACCTGGAAGCTCCCAAGACTCAAGACCGTGCTTACTGGTGCGACCTTGCCTACAAGATGGCTGCCCCAATCTTGAGTAATATGTCCAAAGGAGAACTTCAAAAGAACATGATTGTAGAAGTTAGTCCTACATGGGACGGTCGCGACAAAAGAGTAACCTACATGGAAGCTTTCGGCCGTCTGATGGCAGGTATCGCCCCATGGCTTACCCTCCCCGATGACAATACAGCAGAAGGAGCCATGCGCAAGCAATTACGCGAATGGGCTTTGAAAAGCTACGCCAACGCAGTAGATCCTCAGAGTCCCGACTACCTGCTGTGGCGTAAGGAAGGCCAGCCCCTAGTAGACGCAGCCTATATTGCAGAAAGCTTTCTCCGTGCATTCGATCAGCTGTGGAAACCTTTGGATGACACCACCAAGCAACGCTACATTGAAGAGTTCACGCTGTTACGCCGTATCGAACCGCCATACACTAATTGGCTGCTCTTCTCATCCACTATCGAAAGTTTCCTGGCTAAAGCCGGGGCACCTTATGATGCCTATCGTATCAATTCCGCTATCCGCAAGGTAGAAGAATGGTATACTGGAGACGGCTGGTATGCTGACGGCCCAAGCTTTGCTTTCGACTATTACAGTAGCTATGTATTCCATCCCATGTATCTGGAAACTCTTCAGGCCATGAAAGACGTCAAGGCTTATACACGCATACATTATTTCAAGTATTATGACCGTGCCTTGCACCGTGCCCAGAAGTACAGCCTGATACTGGAACGCTTCATCTCACCTGAAGGAACCTTCCCGGTCTTCGGACGATCCATCCCCTACCGTATGGCTACCATGCAACCCCTTGCTTTAATGGCCTGGTATCAGGAACTGCCGGCTGGTGTGACCAACGCTCAGGTACGTTGCGCCCTCACTGCCGTCATGAAACGTATGTTTGCCAGCGGCAACAATTTCAATGAAGGTGGTTATTTGACCATTGGATTCAGCGGACGACAGCCCAATATTGCAGATTGGTACACCAACAATGGTAGCTTATACATGACTTCCCTGGCTTTCCTGCCTTTGGGGCTGCCAGCCAGCCATCCATTCTGGACCGATGCCCCCCAGGACTGGACCAGCAAACGAGCTTGGAGCGAACAACCATTCCCCAAAGATCACCATTGGAAGGATGAAATCCGTACGTGGGATTTATTCTGATAATAACAGCATGTAGGGACGCACCACGGTGCGTCCGACCCTTCAGGCACGGATGATACAGATAAATTGTCATCCGTGCCTGAAATATAATATATCACCCCCGGCTCTTCTGCTTCAGATATTCCGAAGGAGCCATGCCATATTCATCCTTAAAGCACTGTCTGAAATAAGCCACACTACTGAAACCGGCTAAGTCTGAGATCTCAGCAATACTATACTCACCACCTAACAAGAGATCCACACTTTTCTTCAACTTCACTTTTCTCACAAATTCGTTGACCGACATATCTGTCAGACACTTAATTTTCCGATAAAGCGTAGAATGACTCATACACATTTTGTCGGCAATGAACCCCACATCAATCTTTTCCATGCTGAGATTCTCTTCAATAATACGGGCTACCTTATCCAAAAACTCGCGATCAAGCTTATTCAGTGTGTGATTTCCTTCACCCAGATCCTTTAAAGCCTCTTGAGTGGACGAACCTACTGACGATACAGTCTTTGCAGCAATCAGGGCCGCCAACTTTCTTCTACCAGCCAGCAGATTCTCAATTCTCCGAGTCAATAGACGAGCACTGAAAGGCTTGGCTATAAATGAATCGGCTCCAACGGCATACCCTTCTTCCCGATCCTGAATACTATCTTTGGCCGTCAGCAAAATCACAGGAATATGACTGGTACGCATATCCTGCTTCACACGTTTACAGAAAGCAATACCATCCATAATGGGCATCATAATGTCACTGACAATGACACTAGGTATACGCACCTTGGCAATGTCCCAGCCTTCTTTTCCGTTGGAAGCAGTAAGTACCTCATACATATCCTCGAAGGAACTTCGGATATACTCACGGATGTCATTGTTGTCTTCTACCACTAGCAGAACGGGACGTGCATCTTCCCCTTCAGCCAATGAATCCTTAACAGCAGTTTCAGCTACAGATGTTTTAGCACTACTTGAAACCTCCTGCTTATGTTGTGCATGAGGATATGTATTGTCGGTCAAAAGGCTGAGAGTAAAGCAGCTACCTTCATTCAGTTCACTTTCCACCATGATCTTTGCTTCATGCAAATCGGCCAATGACTTCACCAAAGCCAACCCTATGCCTGTGCCTGAAGCCTGATGCTTGCCCTCCGCCTGATAATAACGATCAAAAATGTGAGGTATTGACTCCGGATCAATGCCGAACCCTGTATCTTTAACCTTGATTTCAGTATAGTTCTGCCCGGCTTCCTCACGCTTGTCGAGAGATAAAGTGATGACTCCCTCAGGCGTATACTTCATGGCATTGGACATCAGATTATTAAGGATAATCCTTACTATTTCGGGATCGAAATAGAGTTCTGTTTCTTCTGTTTCAATCTTCACCTCGATATCGACTCGACTGTTCTGATTCAATTCCTTAAAACCCAAACCGATTTCTCTTACCAACTTCCCAAGATTAGCTTTTTCTATCAGCAATTTCCGATTCTGAGTTTCTGTCTTTCGGAACTCCAATATCTGGTTAATCAGCGCCAACAACCTGTTGGCATTGCTATGTATGATACCGATACGTTCCGCATGTTTCTGTGATAGCGACTTATCCGACAGGAGATCTTCCAAAGGCCCGATAATGAGCGTAAGCGGCGTACGCAACTCGTGTGTAATGTTGGTATAGAAACGAAGCCTTTCTGCATTAAGTTTCTCTCCATTCTCCAGCTGTTGGTGCTCCAGACTCAGTTTATTCTCCAAATCAAGTTTATGCTTATAGAAACGCAGAATAAAAAAGAGAATCAGGCATGCTACAGCTACATAGAACAACTTTGCATACCACGCCAACCATAGAGGTGGTTCGATTACCAACGTCAATGAGGCAATATTCTCATCCGTCCAAGCTTGATTTCTCATCCGGGCATTCACCTTGAACGTATAATTTCCGTAGGGCAGATTCCTGAACGTAACCTGATTCTCACCATGCGTATTGTACCAGGAATCATTCAACCCTTCCATCTGATAAATATACTCCACCTGACCTGCTTGTGAGAAATCGGTCACATTGAAGCCAATTCTCAGATTATTGTTTCGATAAGAAAGCTTAATCTTATTCTTAACGATGGGGACCATTACCTCGGCATACTCCGGCCGTAAATCCCCCGTCATACTCCGACACTCAGTAAAGACTACTGGCGCCACCTTGTCACCATTATCAAGAGTAGCAGGATGAAAATAGCATACACCATTCTGCGAGCCAAAATAAATAGTGCCATCAGCTGTCCGACAAACCGATCCGTCCATAAAGTCACCACGGGGAACGCCGTCATGGTAATTATAATTTCTGAACATTCCTGTCGCTTTCTCATAACACGAAATACCATTGTTTGTACTGAACCAAATATTACCTTTCTCATCCTCCTGTATGGCTCTGACATAACTGTTCTCTATGCCGTCTTTCTCTGAAAATATACGGAATCCATTCGGATTGTCCGTCCGTTCAAAGAAAACAAGGCCGTTTCTTGTTGCAGCCCAGATTTCACCACGGCTATTCATAGCCAAATGGGATACAGCATTCGAAGCCATTCCATTGTCTGTAGTCAGGCTATAAACCAAATTATTGTGACGGTTCAAGATCTGAATACCTTTACCAAAGGTACCGATCCACAGTTTTCCCTGCTTGTCACGCAGAATGCTGTGAACCATATTGTCGGACAACTGATTATTGATGCTGTCTTCGCAACCAAGCTGTCCGTTTTCATAGCTGTAGATACCGCTCTCTGTACCGATCCACATTTTACCATCCGTATCTTCATAGAAACACCTGACATCAAGATTAGGATATCCACTGCTAATCCGCTCCATTCGTCCCGTTTTGTGGCGATATACTGTCACCCCATCCAGATACATCCCCATCCAAAGGTCGCCGGAACGGTCGGTATAAATGACATTCACATGCGTATTCTTCACAGCCTGTGGCCTTAGCAAATCTTTCATTTTCCCTTTGTCGAATACTGCAACCTCATTCTCTCCGCCCAGCCACAAGTGTCCGTCCGAATCTACGTTGATGCCCCACACCTGTTTGTTGGTGTGCTCACCATAGCGTTTCACCTGATAAGGCAGCGTTTTGAACAAAGGCTGCAAATGGCTGATGACATCCACCCCACCCCGATAATTACCAATCCAGATGTTACCGAAAGAATCTTCGAACAAACACCGGGCATTGGGTGAAGACAGACCGTGAATATCATTTGTAACCACAAGATTACGAAATTGCACCTGTTCAGGGCGGATAAAAGAATTTTGGCGTAAATCAAGAATGCTGACTCCGCCCATATTGGTACAAACCCAAATGTCTCCATCGCGTGTCTGGCTAATATCGTACACCTGATTGGACAATAGAGAACGGGGATTGTCAGGCTGATTACGGAAGGTCGTAAACTCCTTCGTAACCGGATTGAACAAAGAAAGGCCGTTCTCCGTACCGACCCATATCCGTTCTGCACTATCCATCAGAATGGCATGAACCGTATTACTCGGAATGCTCTTGGGGTCGTCAGTAGAATGGCGGAAATTCTCACAAGTACGTGTCTTCAAGTCGATGATACTGAGACCGTCATTCACGTGTCCCACATAGAGATGACCTTTCCCGTCATCGCACGAAGTCCAGTTACGGCCCGTAAATCCCTTGACATTGGACGTGCTGTAACACTCTATCTTCTTCGTCTTCCGGTCGTAATGATCGATACCCAAATGATAATGAGTAATCCAGACACCACCATCCGCCGCCATTTTCAGGTCGGTCACGTCGTTTGTAATCAGTCCGCCATATACGTCTAAAGTCTCAAACGTCTGGCTGCCCACATCAAAGATACTGATACCATCGCGCTGCGTTCCTATCCAGATCGTATTGTCTTGCGGCACGGAAAGCAATGCGTTATGTTCATTGCCGCTAATCTGTGAATTGTTTCGGTTATAAACAGTGAAGTAACGTCCGTCGAACTTGTTGAGTCCGGACTCTGTTGCAATCCATACACAGCCCTGGTTATCTTGCGTAATATCTACCACATAATTGTTCGACAACCCTTGTTCCACACCCATCCGTTTCAAAATCAAATCGTCCTGAAGTGCACGTACATTCAAAGGGAAACACCCCAATAATACTATGAGCGATATAAGGTAACCGGTTTTTATCATCATCACACTAAACAGATTAATTGTACCCAGCAAAAATAATGAAATAAGCCGAATAGAGCAGTCTTTATGACCATTTTTTTCTATCCGTTCTTATCAAAAAGCATGAAATCTCCCACGTAGTGCCATTTATTCAAGATGTTTCACATCCTTCATCCTGTTTACGAGCGTTTCTATTGTGTATGAAGAAGTTTCACCCGTGAAGTTTCACCGTAACCAACTATGTACAAGGCATTTACCGTGAAAGATGCCTATAAGGACGCATGAAACATTGATTTCACAACAATCCTTTGAATTCCAATAATTTATAGGACCGTGAAAGCGTGAAAGTTTTTTTCTGAAAGAAAGACTTCAACAGAGATTTGCAGCTAATCTGAATAATCTTTCACCTTCGTCAATACCCAATCAATGACCGGAAACGAAAAACAGCCACTCCTATAGCGTAACTATTAACTTGAGCGACGTAACTATGAACTTTAGCGACGTAACTATGGACTTTAGAAAGACAATGATAAACTTTTAAATAGCATTTTGACGAAAAAAACGATGTTTTATAACGAGAAATTAGATGTTCACATCTTATAAAACACAGATTCTGATGCATGATAATCATCTAAACGTTTCCTTTTTCACCCCTCTCAAATGTTAAAAACTACCAATAAAAACAAAGCAAGCAAGATAGAATAAAACGTCATTTGACATCTTTGAACAATTTTTCTATCTTATATGCTTATTTCTTATAATCTCTTTTTCTTATTTATCTCCTACTTTTGGCAGCGATTTAATTCTCATACAATTTTTAACTAAAATAAAATGAATGATGAAATCTAATTCTTGCAAAAACAATCGACGAGCCATGATGGCTCTGCTTCTTTGCACAGGATTCATTGCCATGCATCCTTTGGCAATGTCAGCTAAAGAAGATGTTTCATCACTAAACGTGGTGCAACAGCAAAAGTTCGTAACTGGTGTAATCAAAGATGCAACAGGTGAACCCGTAATCGGAGCTAATGTGCGCGAACAAAGCAATCCGACAAACGGAACCATTACTGATTTGGATGGAAAATTCAGTTTGTCCGTTGCCAAAGCAACCAAGCTGGAAATTTCCTTTATTGGTTATAAAACAGTGGTTGTAGATGCCGTACCAGGAAAATCTATCGATGTAGTACTGGAAGACGACACCGAAATGCTTCAAGAAGTTGTGGTAGTCGGTTACGGTACAATGCGTAAGAAAGACTTGACCGGTTCGGTTGTACAGATCAATGCAAACAAGGTAGCCGACCAAAACCCAACCTCTGTACAGGACGTATTGCGTGGTACACCAGGTTTGCAGATCGGTTACGATGCGTCGGCCAAAGGTAGTGACGCTTCCATCCAGTTGCGTGGTCAGAACTCACTGGGAACCAACGCCAGCCCGATGATCGTATTGGACGGTATGGCTTTCTATGGTGAACTTTCTGAAATCAACCCCGATGACATCGCCCAGATCGACGTGTTGAAAGATGCCTCTTCTGCCGCCATCTACGGTGCCAAGGCTGCTGCCGGTGTTATCATCATTACAACTAAGAAAGGTAAGCAGGGTAAGCCTATCATTAACGTAGGTGCCAACCTTTCAGTAGCCAACAAGTCAGACTATCGTGACTACTACGATGCTGCCGGCTACCTGAGGTTCCATCAGGACTGGCGCAAGATGTACTATACTTACGGACAAGGCGAAGACGGACTGTATGGATATTATCAAGCCAAGGATGGTAACGGCAACCTGCTGTACCCTGAAGGTTATTATGACGATCCCCGTACCATGTCGGCAGCCGAGCAAAGCGCTTGGGCTTCCAATATTGGTGTAAGTGGTATAGGTCTCAGCGAAGGTGAGTCTATGCTTAGCCTGTTTGCGCGCCGTCTGGAGTTCAACAACTCTCCGTTAATGATGGAGAACTTCCTGAACGGTCGTATGGTTGACTGGAACGACTATACCTTCCGCACCGGTTTCAACCAGGACTACAACGCCAGCATTTCGGGAGCTACCGAACGTGTAAACTACTACTTCTCATTGGGTTACATCAACAACGAAGGTGCTGTACAGGGAAATGAATACAACGCTTTCCGTTCCAACATGAAGATCAATGCCAAGATTACCGACTGGTTGGAAGTAGGTGCCAATGTAAACTTCCAGGATCGTTCGGACGGCGATATTCAGGTATCCCTCGGCAGCAACTACTGGGACAACAACATGCTCCGCAACTCACCCTACGCTTCCATGTACACTGAAGACGGTGGCTATGAACAATATCCTATGTCCGGCCTGCCCACGAACGGTGGTTACAACTACTATCACTATCGTCAATATTACGACTTGGAAAAAGGCTATACTGTATTGAACACTATCTTCAATGCCAAAGTCACCCTGCCCGCAGGTTTTACCTACCAGTTCAACATTGCTCCCCGTTACCAATGGTACTACAACCGTTACTGGATGTCGGCCGACCTGCCAAACTCTTCTGCGTCCAGCCAAGGAGTTGACCGCGGATGGAGTAAAAACTTCGACTGGAACTTGAACAACACAATCACATGGGATAAGATATTCGGTGACCACCACTTCACCGCTACGTTAGTACAAGAAGCCGAAGAACACCGCTATTGGAGTGACGTCATCAATGCACGTAACATCACGCCGAGCGATGCCCTGGGCTTCCACTACACACAAGGTGCCAACAAGACCCAAAGTAGCTTCAGCACCAATGACAGCCATTATACCGCCGCTTCCTATCTGGGACGTCTGTTCTACAGCTTTAAGGACCGCTACATGTTCACCGGAACGTTCCGCCGCGATGGTTACTCCGGTTTCGGAGCCAACAATCCTTGGGGTAACTTCGGTTCAGTAGGTGTCAGCTGGGTATTCTCAGAAGAAAGCTTCATGGCTGATACACACGACTGGATGGATATGGGTAAGCTGCGTCTGTCTTGGGGTACCAACGGTAACCGCGAGTTCGGTGATGTTTACTCTACATTGGCCAACCTGGCACTGGCAGGTGGTAACATGGTTTACTACCAGAACGGAAATTCCAATGTTGTCAACCCGCTTTACATGAGCCGTTTGGCAGCTCCTAACCTTGAATGGGAAAAGACACAGGCATGGAACGTCGGTTTGGACTTCTCATTCCTGAACGGACGACTGACCGCTAACATGGACTACTATTTCAAGAAAACCACAGACATGATCATGAGCCAGCGTCTGCCGAACTTCTCAGGCTTCAGCTCCATCATGGCCAACTTGGGTGAAGTACAGAACCAAGGTTTCGAAATTGCCTTGAACTCCACCAACATCCAGAACGAGAAGTTCACATGGAACACTTCTGCCGGTTTCTCCATCAACAAGAACAAGATCAACCACATCTATTACGATTATGACGAGAATGGTGTAGAAAAAGATGATACTTCCAACGGTTGGTTCATCGGACAGCCTATCGGAACCATCTGGTATTACGAAACAGACGGTGTTTGGCAGAATACTCCCGAAGACATCAAGGCTGCTGCCCTGGTAGGCCAGAAGCCGGGTGATCCGAAAGTAGTGAACCACTATACGGAAGACGATCAAATTCTGGAAGACGGTACTCGCATCCCTGTTTACAACGACAACGATAAGATTTATCAGGGAACCACTGCTCCTCCCATCTACTGGAACCTGCGCAACGACTTCACACTGTGGAAAGACCTGACCCTCTCTATCTCGTTCTACTCATACATGGGACACAAGAGCCAAGCCGGCTATTGGCTGAATCAGGAAAACGGAGGTTCACAGGTAACAAACGGTTTCAACGTAGCAGCCCGTGAATATTGGACTCCCGATAATCCGACTAATGATTACTGCCGTCTGAACGCAGCAGGTCCTAACACAGGCTTAGCCGGTGGCGTAGATAAGGTTTACAACCGCAGTTTCGTTCGTCTGGACGACATCACTATCGGTTACAACCTGCCTCAGAAATGGACCAAGAAATTTATGGTAGATCGCATCCGCCTCACTGCAAGCTGCAAGAATGTATGTACCTTCGACAGCTGGGAGTATGGTGATCCCGAAACCGGCGGACTGGCTACACGCACATTCAACTTTGGTATCAACGTAACACTCTAAATACTGAAAAAACATTATGAAAACAAGAAATACATTATTTGCAAAAGGATGTATGGTGCTGGCTTCGGCTGCCCTACTGACTACCGGTTGCACGGACGACTTCCTGAAGCAAGACCCGTTGTCATTCTACAATCCTGAAAATACATATACTACAGAATCCGGTCTACAAGCCGCAATAGCCATGTGTGACTACGGATTAAAGGAGATGTTGATGGATGGAAACGGTAACGTATTACCAATGGCCTCCCTCTACTTCATGACTGATATAGGTTTATATGGAAAAACCGATGCAGGAGATATGCAAGATGACTTTGCGAATAAAATCACCCCTACTTCCGGTATGAAAGGCAATGGTGATGAAAATGCCATGCAACGTTTTTGGAATCGTACTTGGAACAGTGTAACTTTTGCCAACACGATTATCTCCAACGTGGACAAGGTGGAAGGGTTGGATCAGACTTTGCATGACGAGTATCTTGGCCGTGCCTACTTCCACCGTGCTTATGCCTACTATCACGGTGTATTGTTGTTCGGAGATATTCCTTTGATTACAAAACTGATTGAGGTACCCAAGCAGAACTATAAGTCAACCAGCAAGGAAGCCATCTTCCAGATGCTGGTACACGATCTGGAGTTTGCAGTAGAACATGTTCCTTCTCAAAGAGATATCAACTACATCGGCACCGTCAATCAAGAGGCCTGTATGCAATTACTCATCAAATGTTACTTGGTGGTTGGCGAATATCAGAAGGCCGAACAAATGGCTACTGACCTGATTAACAACCACGGCCTGGCTTTGATGGAGGCACCCTTCGGAACCAATGTTCCTTCGGGCAATCCTGAAACTTGGCCGGTAGAGCGCAACGTTATTTGGGATCTGCACAGAGGTGTCAACATTACGGATGCTTCCAACAAGGAGATGATTATGCCTATCTTGAACTATTATGCAGAAGGCTTTATTCAATACCTCCAGATGCGTGCTATGTGTGTTCACTGGAGTAACGGTATCATCCGCGACCCGCACAACTTGGGCTCACCTACTTACAACTACTCACGCAATGACGGTAACTATGATCCTGAACTCGACTGGGTACGTGCCTTGGGACGTGGTATTGGCTGCTTCCGTACTTCCTATCACTACAACCAGACTATTTGGAACTATGACGGCGAAACAGACTGGCAAGATCTCCGCCACAACAATAAAATTGGTAACTGGGTAGAAATGACCGACCTGAAATATAACAACCCGTCATCTGCTTACTATGGCAAGAACATGATGTTGTATGCTCCGGAAGACTATCGCGATCCTGATACAGGTGAATTGCTGGTAAAGAAAGGTGACCTGCTCTGTACTGATACTATCCGTAGCTGGTATCCGACTCCTCTGTATAAGGTATATATCCTTGACCAAAGTGCAGAAGAGAACATGGGTGCTAACCAGTTCAACGGAGCGACAAAGGGTAATGCAACATCCAATGGTAATATGTATCTGTTCCGTTTGGCAGAAACTTACTTGCTCCGTGCCGAAGCTAAATTCTACCAAGGTAATGCAGCCGGTGCTGCTGAAGACGTAAATGTAATCCGTCGTCGTGCCAACGCCAAGAAAATGTTTACGACCGTCACCATCGGCGACATTGCCGACGAACGTGCCCGTGAACTTTACTTGGAAGAATGGCGCCAACCTGAGTTGACACGTATTTCCTGGTGTCTGGCCAAGAGTGGACAACCCGACGAATGGGGTGAAACTTATAGTATCGACAATTGGGACAAACAGAGTGGAACTGACCTGAATGGTGGTAGCTATTGGTTCAAACGTACGACACGCTATAATATCTTCAACCACGGTCCTATTGTTTCAAACAAAGAATTGAACTATCAGGTTGACAAACGTAACTTGTTCTGGCCGGTACCCAACTCAGCCATTACAGCCAACACTGGTGCCCAGCTTCGTCAGAACTACGGATACGATGGCTATGATGACAGCGTATTCATGTTTACAAACTGGGAAGAAGCTGTAGCTGATGAAGAAACAACTGAATAAAATGGGGCCTAATTTGTAAAATTGATAATGAGAGGGGTGAGGTCGTATTACCTCACCCCTCTTTCTTTAAAGCAATATTCATCATGACACGATTCTACGGTTTATTAAGTATATGCCTGTTTCTTCTTTCTGTTTCTTGTACTCAGAAAGAACCGGCCAAACCAATCCGCTCCGGTGAAATTTGGCCCGACAATCAAGGCGTGCATATCAATGCACACGGAGGCGGCATGCTCTACCACGAAGGAACTTATTACTGGTATGGAGAAAACAAATCGGACTCGACCAGTAAGGCGATGGTGGGCATTATGTGTTATTCGTCAAGAAACCTCACCGACTGGAAAAACGAAGGTGCCGTACTGCCTGTGGAACTGAATGATACGACCAGTGACATCATACAAGGTTGCGTGATGGAACGTCCGAAAGTGATCTACAACGAAAAGACAAAGAAGTTTGTGATGTGGTTTCATCTGGAACTGAAAGACAAAGGATATGCAGCCGCCCGTTCGGCTGTAGCCGTGAGCGACTCGCCGACAGGCCCGTTCCAGTTCCTCCGCTCGGGACGCATTAATCCAGGGATCCTTCCTTTTGACATGACGGCTGAACAACGTGCCGTACTGGATACACTCCAACAGGAACACTTCAAGGAATGGTGGACTCCAGAATGGTACGAGGCCATTAACAAAGGCCTTTTCTTGAAACGCGACTTACAGGGAGGACAGATGGCACGTGACATGCAACTTTTCGTGGACGACGACGGTAAGGCTTACCATATCTATTCGTCGGAAGACAATCTGACCTTGCATATTGCTGAACTGAGCGAGGATTATCTGAGCCACACGGGCAAGTATGTACGCCTGGCCCCCGCCGGACACAACGAAGCGCCCGCCATCTTCAAGAAAGACGGTATGTATTGGATGATCACTTCGGGATGCACAGGCTGGGATCCCAACGAGGCCCGCATGTTCTCTGCTCCCAGCATCTGGGGACCATGGACCAAACATCCCAATCCCTGCATCGGAGCAAACGCAGAACTGACTTTCGGCGGCCAAAGTACATTTGTACTGAATATACCCAGTAAGAAAAACGCCTATATGTTCATGGCTGATATATGGAGACCGAAAAAACCAAGTGATGCACGCTACATCTGGCTACCCATACAGTTTAAAGACGGAGTACCCTATATTGAATGGATGGACAGCTGGACACTCGATTTCTTTAATAAATAAACGAATATCATTAAAAAAGTCCGCTTGTTATAGGCGGACTTTTCTGTTCTGCCATTACTACAATCGTTCAATGCATGATTATTATCCCTTTTTGAATGATTTGCTGACCTTATAATCACTGTTTATTTGTAAATTTGCACAAAATAAAAAAATAACAAACATAAACATGAAAAACAAAATTCTAGCATTTATCCTACTGTTATCTGCTTTCACCCCTACCTTTGCAGAAAAAATAGAAGAAAAAGATTTAATGGCCTATCTCTTCGTCTACTTTACCGGTAATCACATCAGCCAGGAAGCAGTGTGCTACGCCGTCAGCATGGACGGATATTCTTACTGGGCCCTGAACAACAACAAACCGGTCATCGACTCCAAAGTCATCAGTTCAACTGGTGGTGTACGCGATCCACACATCCTGCGTTGTGAAGACGGAAAAACTTTCTATATGGTAGTAACAGACATGGTGTCGGACAACGGATGGGACTCCAATCGTGCCATGGTATTACTGAAATCGACAGACTTGGTAAACTGGTCACACTCGGTTATCAATATGCAAAAGCGTTATAAAGGCCAAGAAAAGCTGAAACGTGTATGGGCTCCCCAAACTATTTTTGATCCCGAAGCAGGGAAATATATGGTTTATTGGTCCATGAAATATGGTAACGGTCCCGACGTCATCTATTATGCCTACGCCAACTCCGACTTTACCGACTTGGAAGGCGACCCCAAACCACTATTCGTTCCAGCCGACAAGAAATCGTGCATTGACGGTGACATCGTGTACAAAGACGGTATCTATCACCTGTTCTACAAGACAGAAGGGCATGGTAACGGCATCCGCGTAGCCACATCCAAATCACTGACTTCCGGACAATGGAAAGAAAATATGGAATATAAGCAACAAACCAAGGAAGCAGTGGAAGGTGCCGGTACCTTCAAACTGATTGGTGAAGACAAATACATCCTGATGTATGACGTTTATATGAAAGGGGCTTACCAGTTCACGGAAACAACCGATCTGGAACACTTCAAAGTCATTGATCACGAGGTAAAGATGAATTTCCACCCACGCCATGGCACTATCATGCCCATTACCCGAAGCGAACTGAAACGCATCACGGACAAATGGGGCAAGCCTGCCGAACTGGGCGAATTGCCCAACAATCCGGTTCTTCCCGGTTTTCATGCCGATCCGGAAATTATCTACTCCAACCAGACTGGCAAATACTACATCTACTCCACCACCGACGGACAGCCCGGATGGGGAGGATGGTATTATACAGCCTACTCCTCCAACGACTTGAAGGACTGGACTTACGAAGGTATTGTACTCGACCTGAAATCAGATCAAGTATCCTGGGCCGATGGTAACGCATGGGCACCTGCCATAGAAGAAAAGAAGACCAAAGACGGTTACCGATATTACCTGTATTTCAGTGGCAATCCAAAGAACGGAGGTGGCAAACAAATAGGTGTTGCTATAGCCGACTCACCTACAGGTCCCTTCACCGACCTGGGACATCCGATGATTACCGAATCGCCTACAGGCAGAGGACAACAGATTGACGTGGACGTATTCACCGACCCCGTATCAGGCAAGTCCTATCTCTACTGGGGTAACGGATACATGGCCGGCGCCGAACTGAACAAGGATATGGTTTCCATCAAGAAGAAAACGCTGGCAGTATTGACACCCGAAGGCGGCACATTGCAAGATTATGCCTACCGTGAAGCTCCCTACGTATTCTACCGGAACGGTCTGTACTATTTCATGTGGTCAGTAGATGATACTGGTTCTCCAAACTATCACGTGGCCTATGGAACTTCTACATCTCCACTAGGTCCCATTAAAGTAGCTACCGACCCTATTGTCACGATCCAAAATCCGGAAAAGGAGATATACGGTCCGGCACACAATTCTGTCATCTGTAAGCCCGGCACGGACGAGTGGTACATTGTCTATCACCGCATCAACAAGCACTACCTTGACAAAAGCCTGTCGCCCGGCACGCACAGAGAGGTCTGCATTGACCGCCTGGAGTTCAATGCTGACGGTACCATCAAGCGGGTGGAACTGACAAAATAAGTCTAAACAATCAACATTTAAATAGCATAAAGATATCATGAAAAGAGTAGCAAGCATTGCCCTCTCCTTCTTTTTAGCCATAAGCATGGTAGGCAGTCTGTCGTCTTGTTCGCAGAAAACGACAGGCACATTCGAGGCAGGAAAGGGCACGTTTCTCCTGAACGGAGATTCCATGGTGGTGAAAGCCGCCGAAATCCACTATCCGCGTATTCCCGAACCCTACTGGGAGCAGCGTATCGAATCGTGCAAAGCACTGGGCATGAACACAATCTGCCTCTACGTTTTCTGGAACCTGCACGAACAGGAAGAAGGTAAGTTCGACTTCACAGGGAACAAAGACATTGCCAAGTTCTGTCGCCTGGCACAAAAGCACGGCATGTACGTCATCGTACGACCGGGCCCCTATGTATGCGCCGAATGGGAAATGGGCGGTCTGCCCTGGTGGCTCCTGAAGAAACAGGATGTACAACTCCGTTCGCTCGATCCCTACTACATGGAACGTGTAGGCATCTTCATGAAGGAAGTAGGCAAGCAGCTGGCTGACCTGCAGATTACCCGCGGCGGAAACATCATCATGGTGCAAGTGGAGAATGAATTCGGCTCCTATGGTACCGACAAACCGTACGTATCGGCTATCCGCGACTTGGTGCGCAAAGCAGGCTTTACAGATGTACCTCTCTTCCAATGTGACTGGAGCTCGAACTTCACCAACAACGCCCTGGACGACCTGCTTTGGACAGTAAACTTCGGTACCGGTGCCAACATCGAAGAGCAGTTCAAGAAACTAAAGGAACTGCGCCCCGAAACGCCACTGATGTGCAGTGAGTTCTGGAGTGGATGGTTCGACCACTGGGGACGCAAGCATGAGACACGTGACGCCGCCACCATGGTAAGCGGTATCAAAGACATGCTCGACCGCAACATTTCCTTCAGCCTGTACATGACCCACGGAGGTACGACCTTCGGCTGGTGGGGTGGTGCCAACAATCCCGCCTACTCGGCCATGTGCAGCTCCTACGACTACGACGCACCCATCAGTGAAGCCGGCTGGCTCACGCCGAAATACTACCAGTTGCGCGACCTGTTGCAACAATACCTGCCCGCTGGACAGACCCTGCCCGAGCCTCCCGAAGCTTTCCCCGTCATCGAAATACCGGCCATCACCGAATGGGAGGTAGCCCCCTTGTTCGACAACCTACCCGACCCCAAGCAGACGGAAAGTGTGAAGCCCATGGAGCAGTTCGACCAAGGCTGGGGAAGCATCCTCTACCGCACGACATTGAAGGAAGACATCGAAGGTACTCTCCACCTGGACGAGATGCACGACTGGGCACAGGTCTTTGCCGACGGCCAGCTGCTGGGACGCCTCGACCGCCGTCAAGGCGAATTCACCCTTCCACTGAAGTCGCCTCTGAAAAAGGGTACCCAACTGGACATTCTCGTGGAAGCCATGGGGCGTGTAAATTTCGATAAATCCATCCACGACCGCAAAGGTATCACCGAGAAGGTGGAAGTTATTTCCGACGGACAGGCTACCGAATTGAAAGGATGGTCAGTATATAATCTGCCTCCCTTCTACGAATTCGTCAGCAACAAGAATTATCAGAAGGGACAGGTTGTAAACGGTCCCGCCTACTATCGCGCCACCTTCCGCCTGGACAAGACGGGCGACACCTTCCTCGACATGCAGACGTGGGGTAAGGGCATGGTTTGGGTAAACGGACATGCCATGGGCCGTTTCTGGGAAATAGGTCCCCAGCAGACGCTCTACATGCCCGGATGCTGGCTGAAGGAAGGTGAGAACGAAATCATCGTTCTCGACCTGAAAGGCCCTGCCGAAACAAAAGTAGTCGGCCTCGAAAAGCCTATCCTCGACATGCTCCGCACACAGGCCCCCGAGACACATCGCAAGGACGGACAGAACCTGAAGCTCAACGCCGAGAAGCCCATCCACAAGGGTACCTTCAAGCCGGGCAACGGCTGGCAGGAAGTGAAGTTTGCTACCCCCACACAGGGACGCTACTTCTGCCTGAATGCCATGTCCAACTATGACGGAAATAACATCGCCTCCATCGCCGAGTTCGACGTGCTCGACGCCAACGGCAAGCCCGTTTCGCGCGAGAACTGGAAGATTGTCTATGCAGACAGCGAAGAGACCCGCAGCGGCAACCGTACGGCCGACAAGATATTTGACCTGCAGGAGAGCACCTTCTGGCAGACGGTGGACAACACCGCCTTCCCTCATCAGGTAGTCATCGACTTGGGTAAGGAATACAACGTAAGCGGCTTCCGCATGCTGCCCCGTGCCGAGAAGAATGCACCGGGCCTCATCAAGGATTATGCCGTCTATGTAAAGAAAACAGATTTCAAGTATTGATTTGAGATACAGTAACTGGTAATTTAGGGTTTGAGAGGGGATGTACCACGCGACGTGGCGCATCCCTTTTTTTATCCCCGCAACACATATCCTTTTTTCATAAGAGACTCAATCCTTACCGACGGGTCGTTCTTCAACGCCTTGCGCAGGTAGGTAATCTGCACGTTCAGGGCCAGGGAGTTGGCATAGGAAGCCGCTCCCCACACGGCTTCGAGCAGGCGGTCGCGAGAGACAGCCTGATTGACATTCAGGGCCAGCAGGCGGAGGATATCCGCCTGGCGCGAAGTGATGAGCACCTTGCTGCTGGCCGTGCGGAGCTCGTTAGTGTTGTAACTGAACACGGTGTTGCCGAAGCGGTAGGTCTCCTCCTCCACCGTCTCCTCCAGCTGGAGGGCGAAGCGCTCGCGGATGCGAGCAATGAGCTCTTCGGGGTAGAAGGGCTTGGCCAGGTAGTCGTTGGCACGGAGGCTGAAGCCCTGCAGGCGATCGGCCTTGTCGCTGCGGTCGGAGAGGAAGAAGATGAGGACGTGCTTGTCTGCCTCGCGGATACGGGCCGCCACTTCGAAACCATTCAGCTCAGGCATGTTGATGTCGAGCAGCACCAGGTCAGGCCTGACCAGGGGGAACTGCTCCACGGCCATGCGACCGTTTCCTACGTAAGTGACTTCATAACCTTCCTGCTCCAAGAAGCGTTTCAGGAGCAGAGAGTATTTCAGGTCGTCGTCGGCAAAAAGAATCTTCAAGGGTTTCATAATCATCCATTCATTGAGGTATAGTGACGGTCACCGTTGTCCCCTGCCCCAGCTGACTGCGAAGGGCAACGCTACCACCATGCGCTTCCACAAGCAGTTTCACGTAGCTCAGGCCCAGGCCGATGCCGGGCACGGAGCGGTCGGGCAGGCTGGCGCTGCGGTAGAACTTGTCGAACACGCGGGCCTGCTCGGCGGGCGGGATGCCGATGCCGTTGTCGGCCACCGCGAGGGTGAAGCGATGCCCGTCCAGCGTGCCGCTGACGGTGATGTGGACGGAGTCGCCCGAATACTTCACGGCATTCTCCAGCAGGTTGCTCAGGATGTTGCAGAGGTGCATGGGGTCGGCCGTCACGGGGAGCGAGGGCGGAAAGTGGGTCTCGAACGTCACGAGCTTGTGGTCGGGGATGTGCAGCTGGCGGAGGGTCTTCTCGGCCATCGGGCGGAAGTCGAAGGTGCGGAGGCTGAGCGGCGTGCGCTCGTCGTCGGCCCGCGTCATGTCGCGCAGCTTCTGGAGGTAGGCCGAGAGGTTGTCCACCTCGACGATGGAGTCGTCCACCACCGCATCGGTAGCCTTCGTGTCGGCACGGAGGGAGGGGTCGGACAGGTAGGCCAGGCACATCTTCAACATCTGGACGGGGCGCTTCAGTTCGTGTATCATGGTACTCACGAAGCTACGGCGCAACTCGTCCACCCGCCGCTGCTTCAAGATGGTCTTGATCTGGAAAAGCAGGCAGACGGCCAGCAAGGCTATCATCAGCAGGCTGCCCGCCAGCTGGCCGCCCATGCGGAGCAGCAGCATGTGGCAGGGGATGCGGACATCGACTTCGACCAACTGGCGCTTCAGGGGATTGTAGGGATAGATTACCTGCGCCAGCGGTCGGAGTAGGGAACCACCGGAGTGCAGGGTGGCTTCCCACTGGTAGAGGCTGTCGGCGGCGGTGGTAGTCAGGCGGGTGCTGAAAGTGACGTCCGGCAGGGTGGCGGCTACGATGGAGTCGAACGGATGGAGGTCGAACGGATGGGACAACTCCAGACGCATCAGGTCGGCCAGATACATCATGTTGAGGCGTTCGTACTGCCGCTTGTCGCCCATCAGGACGACCGAGTCGGTGCAGAGCACGGTACTGTCGGCCAGCAGGCGGGATACATTCACACCTGCCGCCCCTGTCTGTGCTGGGGTGAAGTCCGTCAGCGTGTCCTGCGTCTCCGCTCCCAGGCGCTGCACCAGGTAGATGCGCGTGCTCTCCTGCCCCGTCAGCGAGTCGATACGGTCGTCCCAGTTGACGTTGGTGTTGTACCACTGCACGGCCTTCTGTTCGCCCAGGGGACGGGGTTCCTGCCAACGCAGGGTGTTGTAGCTCACCACGGCTTCGGACACCTGCCGCAGCACTTCGCGTCCGTAGGCTTCGTTGGTATATTGATAGTGGCTCCACAACCAGTAGCCCTGCCCCGCCCCGATGAGGAGCATGGAGGTCAGGGAGAGCAGCCAGATAATCTTGATGCGTCGTTCCATCGTTCACTTGTTTTTCCGCAGGCAAAGATAAGCCTTTCGCCCGTATACGAGGTTCGCGCGAGGCCGATATTTCCGCCGCCGTAATATTTCCGTAATAACTTCCTGCGCCCGCTTCCGCCCCTTCCGCCTATCTTCGTGGCAAGAAAACGAACCGAATGTTTCACCCTCCAAACCATTACAGACATGAAAACCAGACACATTCTTCTCCTCGCCCTGAGCCTCGCCGCCACGGCTGCCCAGGCACAGATGAACATCAAGATTTCCACGGGACAAACCTTTCGGAAAGACACCATCGACCACAAGGTGCTGACCGTACAATACGGGCTGGATGCCCTGACCGACCTCAGCAAGCCCGACGCACGGATGCAGGAGACCCTGCGGCTGGACATCGGGCGGCAGGCGTCGCGCTTCTACAGCTACACGGCCTTCGTGGCCGACTCCGTACTGGCCGCCGACATGGCCAACGGCGCTTCCTCCGAGCTGATAGCCCAGCACGCCAACCAATATCAGAGCCAGTGGAGCGAACAGACCTTCAAGAACTATCCCGCCGGGCGGGTGACGACGCTGGACGAGCTGGCGGGCGACATCTGCCGCCTGCGTTGCGAGGAACCTGCGGAGAAGCCCCGATGGACGCTAACGCAGGACACGCTGACCCTGCTGGGCTACCGCTGTACACGTGCCACGACCCAGTTCAAGGGGCGGCAATGGTCGGCCTGGTACACGACGGACATCCCCGTGAGCGAAGGCCCGTGGAAGCTCTGCGGCCTGCCGGGCCTGATTCTGAAAGCTGAAGACGACGAGGGGCACTACCGCTTCACGGCGGACGGCCTGGAGCAGAGCCACGGCACGGAGCCCATCCTCTTCGGCGACAAGGACTACCAGCCGGTTGACCGCAAGCAGTACGACAAGATGCAGAAGCGCTTCGCCGCCGACCCCGTGGGCTTCATCACCGGCATCATGCCCAACGTGAAGATTACCGTCCAGGACAATCACGGCAATAAAACCAAGAACCCCAAGGACATGCCCTACAATCCCATCGAACGGTAAAGGCGGACATCCTGCCGCCCCACGTACAGAGAAGCATCCGTTCAAAGGCTTTGAACTACCAGTTTAAAGGCGGTAAACTAATGGTTTAAAAGCAGTAAACTACCAGTTTAAAAGCGATAAACTGACAGTTTAAAAGCTTTAAACCGATTATAAACTCCGTTTGAACGGACACTCTCCTTGTACAATACTCCCATCATCGTATTTTCCTATTCTTTCCACTTTCTGCCTATGCCGACCCGATATCTCCTTCTTCTCTGCCTGGGAGGCTTTCTCCTGCCCTCACTTCATGCACAAAACGTACTCCAAGGCCGCGTGACCGACGCCGAAACCTCCCGCCCGCTCGAGGCGGTGATGGTGAGCGTGCTGCGCGACAGCATGACCATCGACTACACCCTGACCGACGCCGACGGACGCTACTCCCTGCCCTGGCGCCATAAAGGCACCCTGCAGGTCAGCGCCTCAATGCTGGGCTACGGACGGCAGACGCACGACGTCGGCAAAGGCGGCCGGCTGGACTTCGCCCTGCGCACCGAGAGCATCGTGCTCCGCGAGGTAGAGATACGGCCAGGACGCATCAGCAGCCGGCGCGACACCGTGCGCTACAACCTGGCCGACTTCATCACGGAGAAGGACACCCACGTCCGTGATGTGCTGAAGCGCCTGCCGGGCATCGACGTCAAGGAGAACGGCACCGTGACCTACAAAGGCAAGCCCATCGACCACTTCCTCGTAGAGGGCATGGACGTGACGGGCGGACGCTACAACCAGGTGAACAACAACCTGGACGCACGGGCGGTGAAGTCGGCCGAGCTGATGGAGAACTACCAGTCCGTCCGTGCCCTGAAGGGGAAGATTGACTCCGAACAGGTGGCCCTGAACCTGCGGCTGGACGAGAAGGCGCGCGACCAGTGGTTCCCTTACCTCGAAGCAGGGGGCGGATTGACCGAAGACACCGACGGACACCCCGCACCCCTGTGGGAAGGCACCCTAAGCGCCCTGCAACTGGGACGCGGACGGCAGAGCATCTTCGCCCTGAAGACCAACAACACGGGGCGTGACCTGAGCAACGAACAAACCCTCCTGGCCACTAATGTACCCGAAGCTGCCACACTCCTCTCCCTGCTCGACCTGCCGTCCTTCAGCACCCCGCTGGACACCCGCCGCACGTTGTTCAATGAAACCTGGACGGCCAACGCTAACCGCATGTACCGCCGCGACGACGAACGCACCCTGCGCGTACAGGCCGACTATACCCACGACTTCATCCACCAGGAGCGGGGCAACACGCAGACTTACTATCAGGCAAATGATACCGTCAACCTGTCGGAAGAAGCCAACTACCGCCTCCGAACCGACGCCCTGCACACGGCCCTGGCCTACGAGGACAACAGCCCGACGCACTACCTGACCGAACGTCTGGAGCTGGACGCCGCCCGCAACCGCAGCCACGCTGCCCAGCTGGGACAGGACATCGAGACCTCCACCCTGCAGGCCCGCAACTACCTGAACTACCTGAAGAACAGCGGTGAGCGGACGTGGGAGGCTACCTCGGATATCCAGTTCTCCCTGCTACCTTCCGCCCTGACCCTGCCCACGGAGCGCGACGACTACGCCCACCGGAGTCTCCACACCCGCCATACGGCCAGCTACCTGCGCAAGCGCAACGGCTTCAGCCGCCGCCTGGAGGCAGGCCTCACGGCCGAGTGGGCCCGTTACCGGCTGGAGTCGCCTGCCACCGTTCGCACCTACGACGCCTCGCACCTCGGGGCCGACCTGACGCCCCAGCTCCAATGGGAAGGCGGACGGTTGTTCGCCTCGGTGGAGGTGCCTGTCGAATGGACGCACTACCTCGGGGCACAACAATCGTACCTGCTCTACCATCCGACCCTCTACCTGCGCTACCAGCACGACTATCACTGGAAATTCTCTCTTTATAGCGGCCTCGACCGGCAGGCGGGGCAGGCACTCGACCTCTGCCCCTACCTGCGCCGCACCGACTACCGCACGCTGACCTCTACCGCCGGCCTGATGCCCCTCAGCACCACCGCCACGGGGCAGCTCTACGCCGAATATAAAAACACGGTAAATGAATTTTTCGCCACGCTGACCCTGACCAACAGCCACGGTCGACATGCCACGATGGACGAGCAATACCTCTCGGAAGACACCCTGTCCCTGACGCGACGCGCCCTGAAGAACCGGACGGACACCTGGACACTGAAAACCTCCCTCTCCAAAGGCATCTTTGACTGGCGGCTCAAGGCCTCGCTCGACCTGCAACTGACGCGCCACTATGGCCACCAGCTAACGCGCACCGACGCGTCGCCCGCCCTGCTACAGGACTATCGCTACGACCTCCTCACGGCCGAGCCCAAGCTCAACTGGTCGTCCCTGACGTGGCTGGAGGCCGACTATCACGCCACCCTGTCGTACAACGCCACCCACATCGGGAGCGACACACAACTCCCTCCCCTGCTGAACCTGACACAACGCCTGCGGCTCATCCTGACCATCGGGCGGATAGACGTACAACTGAGCGGCGAGCACTACCGCAACGCCCTGAGCGACGGCACTCACCTGAGCACCCTCCTGGCCGATGCTTCGCTCACGTGGAAGCACGACCGCTGGCGGGTAGAGGCCTGCCTCAACAACCTGTTCAACAAAAAGACCTACGCCTACACCACGTACACGGCCACACAGAGCCGCACCGACTGGCTTCGCATCCGGCCTCGCGAACTGTCTGTCAAAGTGGGATATCAGTTCTGAAAAGAAGAAATCTATACGAAAGCATACACCAACATGCCTACAACCGTGAGACCACCCACAGCCACCGGCACCCACAGATGCATCGGACGTTCGAGACGCTCGTACTTACCATATTTCTGGAAAAGCCAATAACAAAGACTGGCGCTCGCAAAGCCAAGTAAAGCCCCTGCCAACAAATCACCCGGATAGTGAACGCCAAGGTAAGCCCGCGAGTAACACGTCACCACTGCCCATCCGAAAATAAACGTCGAGAGCAACCGATTACGGAAAAGATAAAAGACAAAAAAGGCAAGCCCAAAGGTGTTGGCAGCATGGCACGAAGGGAAACCATAACGTCCGCTTCGGTAACCATTAACGATGTGTACCATCTCCGAAATTGGATTATCCAAATTGGACGGACGCAGTCGTTCTGCTATGGGACGGATAAGCGAGGCGCCTATCTGATCAGCCAAAACAATGGTGAGTGCGATGGCTACGGCACAGCCCACGGCCACCTGCCAGCGCAGGTTGCGTACGATGACGTAAAGCAACGAAGCATAAAGTGGTATCCACACCACCTTGCCGCTAAAGGCATACATAAACGTGTCCGCCCAAGGGGCATGCCATCCGTTGATGGCGAGAAGGCAGGCATTGTCCGCCTCAATCAACTGTGATAAAAAGTCTGTCAACATAGTTTCATTCTATTTGCGATGAGCCGCTTCGTGCCGGCTCGATGTAAGAATTGCGATCTTTTTCCTCTATCTTGAAAACGAGTCAGTTACGTTTCAGGTAAAGATGGTCTGTAATAGTGGCTGGCAGCTCACCTGCATAGTGAGTCACCATAATCAAAGTTTTGTCATTGCGACGACAAAAGGCTTCGATGACAGCTTTTACCCGACGACGATTATACGTATCGAGTCCATGCAGGGGTTCATCCAATATCAATAGCTCAGGATCCTTGACAAAAGCACGTGCCAACAACGCCAAGCGTTGCTCGCCACTGCTCAGCTGCAGGAAGGGTTTGTCGCGCAGGGCACCGATGCCAAAGATATCCATCCACCACTCGCACACCGCCATCTCTTCTTCATGTGGACGCTTGTAAAGACCAATACTGTCATGCAGACCGCTGGCCACAATCTCTACGGCCGGCAGGTTCTTCAGGTAGGCACGATGCATCTCAGGACTGACGTAGCCAATGTGCTTCTTTATCTCCCAGATACTCTCACCTGTACCTCGTTTACGGCCAAACAGACTGATATCGCAAGCGTAAGACTGTGGATTGTCGGCACAAATAAGACTCAGCAAAGTGGACTTGCCCGCTCCGTTCTCGCCGCTCAAAGCCCACTTCTCACCGCGCTTCACGATCCAATCGAGCTCCTTCAGAATGGTGCGATCACCATAGCGGATACTAACATGGTTGAGCCGTACCACTTCGGAAGAAGTAAAGTTCGTATGTGTATAAGGAAGAGCTAAAATGCGCTGCTGCAAAGCTTCAAGCCGTTGGCGCTCATCAGCACTCTGTGCTTCATCGAGCTTGCGATAGGCATCCAAATAGTCGGCACGCCTCATCTTCTCACCAACCCGCATACCATTCACTGGTATCACGTGGGTGATAAAAGGAGGTATGTCGTCGAGCATCGAAAGCACCAGCACCAACTGGAGCGAACGCATATCGGCAATGCGCATCAGAAGGTCGTTCAATAAATCGCGCATAGCTGCATCAAGACCGATGAAGGGATTGTCCATCACCAAGATGCGGGGAGCAGTCAGCAAGGCTTTGGCCAACTGGAACTTACGTAGCTCACCGCTACTAAGCAGAATGATCTTCTTGTCAAGTAAAGGTTCGATGCCAAACAGCTCGAACAACTGGCGACGGTATTCTTCGTTCTTAATCTCGCCCAACTGTTGGCGTACGGTAGGAGCTTCGTCCTGGTCGTGGGCGTTCCATCGTTGCTGATAATAGTAATTGGCATCGGCACTGCCATAGGTATCGCGAAATGCGATGTAGCGAATATTTTCGTATGCTGAAAGTGAAGAAGAAGGACGAAAGTCATAGGTCAAAGAGCCCTCTCGCAACGGATATTTCCCGATCAGCGTATCCACCAGCAGAGTCTTACCTGCCCCATTGGGTCCCACAATGGCGATATGTTCGCCTGCTCCAAAGGCCACATCGGCAGGCGCATCCAGCCTTACCAGCGGGTTACGTACCACCCCCTTCATCAGACAGATTGTTTGTTGTTCACTCATTTCTGTGTCACCTTGTTTCATTTCAACGGCGAAGATACAACATTTTTCATATACCCCCACTAAATCAGCATGAGTTTCCAACGAAGTGCTTTCTCACCCTCTGACGAAGTGCTTCGTTAGGGGCTCAGGAAGTGCTTCGTCACCACCTCATGAAGCACCGTGTCAGACCGCCAGGAAGCACCGTGTCAGGATGCCTGCCGACAGACAATGACATTTCCACGCCTTACGACCACAGACCCGCCTCAAAACGTTATAAGCCCTTTAACTTCAGCACCAATGAGTCGCATACCTGACTGAAAGCAGCACGGTTGGCTTCACTGATAGGCTTCTTGGGTTGGGACTTGATGGTTAGCGGATTGATAGGACGGCCGTTTTCATAGACACGGAAATCAAGATGAGGACCTGTGGAAAGTCCCGTAGAGCCGACGTAGCCAATGATCTCCTTCTGTTTTACCGTAGATCCCACCTTCAAACCTTTGGCAAAACGAGACAAGTGCATGTAAGTCGTAGTATATGTACCATTATGCTTGATTTTCACATAATTTCCACCACCATTTGCCTGATAGGCTTTGGCAATGACCTTACCGCTTCCGATGGCATAAACAGGCGTACCCGCTGGAGCAGCATAATCCACACCATGATGGGCACGATAACGTTTCAGCACCGGATGATAGCGGCTGTTGGTAAAACGCGAAGAAATGCGGTAAAAATCGAGCGGAGCTTTCAGAAAAGCCCCCTCGAGGCTGTTACCGCGCTCGTTGTAATAAAGCTCTTCACCATCCTGAACGAAAGGAATGGCATAATACGTACTGTCTGAAGCCCGGAAAGAAGCAGCCAGAATGTGGAAGTTATCAAGCGCTTTGCCGTCCACAAATTCCTGCTCGTAGATGACACGGAACTCGTCCTGCTTCTGCAAGCCGAAGAAGTCGATGGTCCACCCAAAAATGTGAGACAAGACAATGGCCAGCTGAGGGGACGCCTCGCAACGCTGCATGGCCACCCATAGCGACGACTCGACCTGTCCCTTAACCGTCTGTGTGCGCCACTCGGCGGGATTTTGCCCACGACTGACAGCCAAGTCACCACGCAAATCGAAAACGATGTACGATTTAGGATCTTCTTCATAAACGAAAAAACGAGGAGGAGCCAGACTGTCATGCTTGCTGAAGAACAAGGCATAGGCTTGCCCACTACGAATACGACGAACGTCGAACACTCCACGAGCCTTCTCGCCCAGATGATGTACCGTACCCGTAGATACGCCATGCTCACCTAAGATGGAACCGAGGTTCTGGCGTGGCTGCACAATGCCATACTGCACCCGATAGCGGTCGGCCGGAATGCCATATTCGTAGACCATTTCCTGCACTTCAGCCGAGTCGGTAACGGCCACTTCGTCAAGGTCTCCTTCTCCCTCGCGATAGGTAGGAAGGAAAAGCAAAGCTGTCGCCACTGCCACAAACACGGGCAGGGCGACCAGCCAAAGTTTCTTGTTACTGAACTTGAACACTTCTTTTAATTGAAAATTGAGCGTGAATAATTGAATATCATTTCCAGGCGATAAGGGCCGATTGGGCAGGCACTGTCAGTTCGGTACCCGACACTTTGGCCAAACCGCCTTCATTAATAAATCCATCCTTGCACACTACAGTATAATTACCCTGAGGCACAGTCACACGTGCTGGCTCGCGACGCGAATTGAGCACAACAACAATATCTTCCCACTTGTCACCTCCTGCATGTTCCTTCAAGCGCCATGCCACTACATTCGTGCCCTCAACAGGCAAGAACTCCAAATGGCGGCGCACGAGATCGGCATCTCCCAAACGGAAAGCCGGATGGTTCTTGCGCAACTGTATCAGCCCCTTGTAGTAAGCAAAGACGTCGGCATGCAGAGCCTTGCGGCTCCAGTCGATAGCGTTGATAGAATCAGAGCTCTGGTAGCTGTTATGCACCCCCTTCTTATCGCGCATCACCTCCTCGCCGGCATAAATGAAAGGAATACCCTGCGAAGTGAAGACTGCTGTCTGGGCCAACTTATCGAGGCGTGCCAGTTCATCGTCCTTAATGCCGGGAATGCTGGCACGCAGGCGGTCGACGAGGCACATATCATCATGACAGGACACATAACTGATCATCTGCGTAGGTTCAGCCGCCCAAGGAGCCTGGCTATAGTTAACAGAGTCGTTACATACCTGTGGATGCTGCACAGCACCTACAATGCCGAACTTAATACTCTCCTCACCGCCCGGCAGACCTGCCAGAAAAGCTCCCTGCTTGTTATCATTGAAGGGACCACGAAGAGCGTCACGCATCTCGTCACTGAAGGCAGCAATGCCCGGCATACGATGCGTATTAGCCTTCATAGCCAACGAGTCTTGAGGAAGCTGGGGAGCCTGGGCAGCCCATCCCTCTCCGTAGACAACGATGGAAGGATCAACAGCTGTCAATGCAGCACGTATTTCATTCATGGTCTTTATGTCGTGAATACCCATAAGATCAAATCGGAAACCGTCTATGTGGTATTCGTTCACCCAGTGTAGCACAGATTCAATCATATATTTACGCATCATGGGGCGATCACTGGCCGTCTCGTTTCCACAGGCAGAAGCATCTGCATACGTACCGTCGGGCTTCTGACGATAGAAGTATCCGGGAGCCGTACGTTCGAAATTACTGCCGGCAATATTGAAAGTATGGTTATACACAACATCGAGAATGACACGGATACCAGCCTTGTGGAGTGCCTGCACCATCTGCTTGAACTCACGAATACGCGTAGCAGGGTCATAAGGATCGGTAGAGTAAGAACCATCAGGAACATTATAATTTTGAGGATCATACCCCCAGTTGTATTGATTCTCGCTCAGTTTCGTTTCGTCCACAGAGGCATAGTCATAGGAAGGCAGCAAATGAACATGAGTCACTCCCAACTCCTTCAAATGATCGATACCCGTAGCCAGTCCTTCGGGAGAAAGGGTCCCTTCTTCAGTCATAGCCAAAAACTTTCCCTTATGCTCAATACCCGATGCTGGCGAAACGGAAAAATCACGATGATGCATCTCATAAATAACAATATCGGCAAAAGACTGAAGTGGCGGACGACGGTCCTCAGCCCAGCCCTCCGGATCGGTAGCCTTCATGTCAATGATGGCAGCACGCTTACCATTCACACCAACAGCCTTAGCATTAATACCCGGCGTATCTCCCAACCATTGATCATCGATTTTTATATTAAAGGTATAGAACTTACCCATCAGGTCCTCTTTTACCGTAGCGTGCCAAACACCTTCTTCGCCCGCTTCCATACTGACAGTTGTGTAGGCATGGCCACCTTCACCAGCCTCATACAGCATGAGACGTACTTCGTCTGCTGTAGGTGCCCATACGGAAAAATGTGTAGCTTCAGAAGTGTACTCCATCTCTGTCAAGCTGCCCGAACGTACGGGATAAAGTTCATAGGAGGCATATTCGTTCTTCACGGATGTGCAACCGGCAGCCGTCGCCACCGCTACACCGACAATGACTAAATCGTTCATTTTCATGGCTTCCATCTTCTATATTTATATATACTGTTTTTAAAATTAAAATCTACTATCCACCCTTTACCTTATCAGGATTCTTGGCAATGAAGTCCTTCCACCCATGATAGGCTTTATCTACCATAGGACGCCCCATCTGCAAGTAATGACAGTAGGCAGCTGCCATAGCATCCGTAGCATCCATAAAAGCAGGCATCTGACTTTTGTCGAAACGAAGCATACGCTGCAACATGTCGGCTACCTGTTCTTTCGAGGCCTGCCCATTGCCAGTAATAGCCATCTTAATCTTAAGAGGAGCATATTCGGTAATAGGAATGTCACGACTCAGGGCAGCAGCCATAGCAACTCCCTGTGCACGCCCCAATTTAAGCATGGACTGGACGTTTTTGCCGAAAAAGGGCGCCTCAATAGCTAATTCATCAGGCAGATAACTTTCAATTATTCCCAATACCCGTTGATGAATGTGCTTTAGTTTAAGATAAGTATCGCCTACACGTTGCAAATCGATAACCCCCATAGCTACCATTTCAGGTTTGGTGCCCATAACACGCAACACTCCGTAGCCCATAATATTAGTACCCGGATCGATACCCAAAATAACCTTTTCCTTGACTGGTACTATCACTCTACCTCCTCCATCAACGTCGGGAATCCTACTACTTTGTCCTTGAATATGCGAAGCATCTCTTCATTAAGTTTCACTCCCTGTTCGCGATGCCAGCGATGAAGTAAGGCCGAGCTCTCCACCTCGAATTGAACAGAATAGCAAGTACTTCCTTCCTCACGATGACTAAGGATACGCAGGATACGCGGTGAACGCAGCGTGCCTTCTTTTTCCACTTCAGGCAGATAAAATTCCCTCATCCAAATAAGGAAATATTTCTCCTGTCCATCCTCTACATGATACGTTGTATTATAGACCAACATAATTTTTTCGCTATTTTTTCTGCAAACATAACAATTATTTCAGAAATATGCATTATCTTTGCGCCATCAAAACGAAAGCAACCTTGCAAACGTTTACATTTTGGGGTATTAGCTCATCTGGCTAGAGCGCGACACTGGCAGTGTCGAGGTGAGCGGTTCGAGTCCGCTATGCTCCACACAAAGTCCTTGAAAACGGAAGTTTCAAGGACTTTTTTCGTATCTTTCTGGCACATAACGGAACGATGTGACAAGAAAGTTGTATCTTTGCAACATTTTCAAACCAAGACGAAATTCAAAAAGACAACAACGATATGATAGCTAAAATTAACGAGCTTCTGCAGGAAGTGGAAGCACTGACGGCCTCCAATGCCGAAGAACTGGAGGCGCTCCGCATCAAATACCTCAGCAAGAAGGGTGCCATCAACGAACTGATGGCCGACTTCCGCAGCGTGCCCGCCGAACAGAAAAAGGAAGTGGGTATGAAGCTGAACGAACTCAAGAACAAGGCACAAGAGAAATTCAACACCCTGAAGGAGCAGTTCGAAAGCCAGGATACGGGTTGCGACGACCTCGACCTGACACGTACCGCCTACCCCATCGGGTTGGGCACACGCCACCCCTTGTCCATCGTTAAGAACGAAATCATTGACATCTTTGCCCGCATGGGCTTCAGCATCGCCGACGGGCCCGAGGTGGAGGACGACCTGCACGTATATACCAAACTGAACTTTGCCGCCGACCATCCGGCACGCGACATGCAGGACACCTTCTTCGTCAATGTGAACCCCGGCGACGTGACCAAGAACATCATCCTGCGCTCGCACACCAGCTCCGTACAGGTACGTACTATGGAGCATGCCGAACCGCCCATCCGTATCATCTGCCCGGGACGCGTGTACCGCAACGAGGCTATCAGCTACCGTGCGCACTGCTTCTTCCACCAAGTAGAGGCTTTGTATATCGACAAGAACGTATCGTTCACCGACCTGAAGCAGGTATTGCTACTCTTCGCCCAGGAAATGTTCGGCAGCGAAACGAAGATACGTCTGCGTCCGTCGTACTTCCCCTTCACGGAACCCAGTGCCGAGATGGACATCAGCTGTAACATCTGCGGAGGCAAGGGATGCCCCTTCTGCAAAGGCACCGGCTGGGTGGAAATCCTAGGTTGCGGCATGGTGGACCCCAACGTACTCGAGGCTTGCGGCATAGACAGCAAAGTTTATTCCGGCTACGCCCTGGGTATGGGCATCGAGCGCATCACCAACCTGAAGTATCAGGTGAAGGACCTGCGCATGTTCTCTGAAAACGATACCCGCTTCCTGAAGGAATTCGAAGCGGCACGATAAAGTTCAACGGTCAGTGGTAAGTAGTTAGCCGTAAGTGCCTTATACAAGCATCAACCACTAACTACTAACTACTTACCACTAACCGCTTATCACTAAACTGCTAATGAAAGACAAGCTCATCACTCCGAGTTACTGCTTCATCCTGGCAGCCAACTTCCTGCTTTACTTCGGCTTCTGGCTGATGATGCCCGTACTCCCCTTCTACCTGACGGAAGTGTTCGGAGCGGACAAGTTCACCATGGGGCTCGTCTTGTCGTGCTACACCATTGCGGCCCTATGCATCCGCCCCTTCTCGGGCTACCTGCTCGACACGTTCGCCCGCAAACCTCTCTATCTGCTGGCCTACTTCATCTTCACGTCTATCTTCGGCGGCTATCTGCTGGCCGGCACCCTGACCCTCTTCATCGCCCTGCGCATCGTCCACGGCGTGTCGTTCGGCATGGTGACGGTAGGTGGCAATACGGTGGTCATCGACATCATGCCCTCGTCGCGCCGCGGCGAAGGATTGGGCTACTACGGACTGGCCAATAACATTGCCATGTCCATCGGCCCCATGACGGGCCTCTTCCTGCACGACGCGGGCATCGGCTACACGTGGATATTCTGTGCCTCACTGGGTTCGTGTCTGGCCGGTTTCTGTTGTGCTACACTGGTCAAGACACCCTACAAGCCGCCCGTAAAGCGCGACCCCATCTCGCTCGACCGCTTTATCCTGCTTAAGGGACTTCCTGCCGGAGCCAGCCTCCTGCTTCTGTCCATCCCCTATGGCATGACGACCAACTACGTGGCCATGTATGCTCGCCAGATTGAGATAGACGCCTCTACAGGCTTCTTCTTCACCTTCATGGCGCTGGGCATGGCCGTGTCGCGACTCTTCTCGGGCCGACTGGTGGACAAGGGAAAGATTACGCAAGTGATATCCGCAGGGCTGGTGCTGGTAGTGTTCAGCTTCTTCCTGCTGGCTGCATGCGTGTACATCATCCGCTGGGACAGCCAGGCTTGTACGGTGGTATTCTTCACCATCGCCCTGCTGCTGGGCATCGGCTTCGGCACCATGTTTCCCGCCTACAATACCTTGTTCGTCAACCTGGCCCCCAACAGCCAGCGTGGCACGGCCACCTCGACCTATCTCACGTCGTGGGACGTGGGAATCGGCATCGGCATGCTGGCCGGCGGATACATTGCCGAAATCAGCACCTTCGACAAGGCTTACCTCTTCGGCGCCTGCCTGACGGTGGTGTCCATGCTGTACTTCAACCTGAAAGTGGCGCCCCATTACCACCAAAACAAACTGAGATGAGAAAGAAAGAACGATACGAAAAGATACTGGCCTGGTTCAGGGAGAACCGCCCCGTGGCCGAAACGGAGCTGCACTACAACAACCCCTTCGAGCTACTCATTGCCGTCATCCTGTCGGCCCAATGCACGGACAAGCGAGTGAACATGATCACTCCCCCGCTTTTCCACGACTTCCCCACTCCCGAAGCACTGGCCGCCACTACGCCCGAGGTAGTGTTCGAGTACATCCGTAGCGTGTCCTACCCCAACAACAAGGCACGCCACCTGGTGGGCATGGCGCAGATGCTCGTCAAGGACTTCGGAAGCCAGGTGCCCGACACGCTGGAGGAACTCATCAAGCTGCCCGGCGTGGGACGCAAGACGGCCAACGTCATCCAGTCGGTCGTGTTCAACAAGGCCGCCATGGCAGTAGATACGCATGTCTTCCGCGTCAGCCACCGGCTTGGACTGGTAGGTCCAAACTGTACCACCCCGCTGAGCGTGGAAAAGGAGCTGACCAAGCACATCCCCGAGGCCGACATTCCCATCGCCCACCACTGGCTCATCCTGCACGGGCGCTACGTGTGCCAAGCACGTACACCCCAATGCGATGCCTGCGGCCTAAAGATGCTCTGCAAAGATTACGAAAAAAGGACGGGAATAAAAGAGGTGAATAGTTAATTCACAGGGGGATATCCAACATTTTTTTAACATTCAAGATTTAAAAAAGTGCCCGTTGCGAACATATTACAGAAAATAATACTAACTTTGCGGGCAAGTAAAACGAGAATATTCGTAACACTTTTAAATAAAATAGAGCATTATGACAATTGATCAATTCAACTTTGCCGGTAAGAAGGCATTCGTCCGTGTGGACTTCAATGTGCCCCTGGACGAGAATTTCAACATCACTGATGACACCCGTATGCGTGCCGCTCTTCCTACACTGAAGAAGATTCTGGCCGACGGCGGTAGTTTGATAATCGGCTCACACTTGGGTCGTCCGAAAGGCGTAGCCGAAAAATTCTCTCTGAAACACATCCTGAACCACTTGAACGAGCTGCTTGGCATTGAAGTTCAGTTTGCCAATGATTGTATGGGTGAAGAAGCTGCCGTAAAGGCTGCCGCTCTGCAACCGGGTGAAGCTCTCCTGCTGGAAAACCTGCGTTTCTATGCAGAAGAAGAAGGCAAGCCTCGTGGCTTGGCCGAAGATGCTACCGACGAAGAAAAGAAAGCCGCTAAAGCCAAGGTAAAAGAAAGCCAGAAGGAATTCACCAAGAAGCTGGCTTCATATGCCGACTGCTACGTGAACGATGCTTTCGGTACCGCTCACCGTGCACACGCTTCTACGGCACTCATCGCACAATATTTTGACAAGGACCACAAGATGTTCGGTTACCTGATGGAGAAGGAAGTGAAGGCCGTTGACAAAGTGCTGAACGACATTCATCGTCCGTTCACCGCCATCATGGGTGGTTCGAAGGTTTCTTCTAAGATCGAAATCATCGAAAACCTGCTGAACAAAGTAGACAACCTCATCATCGCCGGCGGTATGACTTATACATTCACCAAGGCTATGGGCGGCAAGATCGGTATCTCCATTTGCGAGGACGACAAGCTTGACTTGGCTCTCGACCTGATGAAGGAAGCCAAGGAAAAAGGCGTTAATCTGGTATTGGCTACCGATGCCAAGATTGCAGACTCCTTCTCGAACGACGCCAACACCCAGTTCTGCAAGGTAAATGAAATTCCTGACGGATGGGAAGGCCTTGACATAGGTCCTGAGAGTGAGAAACTCTTCGCCGATGTTATCAAGAGTTCCAAGACTATCCTGTGGAACGGCCCGACAGGTGTATTCGAATTCGACAACTTCACACACGGTTCACGTGCCGTAGGCGAAGCTATCGTAGAAGCAACGAAGAACGGTGCTTTCTCACTGGTAGGTGGCGGTGACTCTGTAGCTTGTGTCAACAAGTTCGGTCTGGCCAGCGGCGTATCTTACGTATCGACTGGTGGTGGTGCATTGCTCGAAGCCATCGAAGGAAAAGTTCTTCCGGGTATTGCAGCTATCAACGAATAAAACATAATCACCAACCGAAAGAGGGTGTGTCCAGAGAAGATACGCCCTCTTTCTTTTTAAATGCCTTATGAAAAAACTACTGATACTATGGTTTGTCTGCGCTTTCATGGCTTCAGCAGCCGCACAAGAAAAGCAAGAAGAAAAGAAAAAACCACAGAACAATACACTGAACAACATTGTGAACACGCTGAAAGAGCGTATCACACTGGAAGGATATATGCAATTAGGATACACATATAATGATCAGTCTGAAAGCAAAACAAATACCTTTGAAATGACCCGTGCCATCCTCATGGCTCGTGGACGAATTACAGATCATTGGTCATGTTATTTTATGTATAGTCTGGCAGGAACACCCAAAATTCTGGAAGCCTACACCGAATATCACTTTTTCCCTGAATTGAGTGTACGCATTGGCGAATTCAAGACTCCTTATACGTATGAGAATCCCTTGTCACCTACAGTCGTTGAGCTAATAAGTTGTTACTCACAAGCCGTTAACTATCTAGCAGGTATTAATGGCAGTGATTTACTTTACGGCTCTAACAGTGGACGCGATTTAGGTTTAATGATATACGGCAACCTGTTCAAGAATCTCATAAATTACAAACTAGCCATCATGAACGGACAAGGCATTAATAAAAAAGATGGCAACAATCAAAAAGATATCGTAGGTACGTTCAACATCAATCCACTGCAATGGCTGACCCTTACCGGTTCTTTCATTAAAGGAAAAGGATGCGCCATAGCCACATCCAATATCAATCCCAACATACAGATTGGAGACAACTACACACGCAATCGATGGGCAGCCGGTATAGTAATGAAACTGAAACCGATAGACCTTAGATCAGAATATCTGGCAGGCAAAGACGGTTTGGTAAAAAGCAACGGATATTATGCAACAGCCAACATACACATCCTCTCCAAGCAAAAGCTAGACTTAATAGCATCTTACGACTACCTAAACAAAAATAAAGCTGTAGACAATAAACAAAGTAACTACGTTGCAGGTATACAATGGTGGTTTTATCCGAAATGCCGCCTTCAAGTACAATATACCCACTGCGTTCCTTACCAAAATAAAAGTTACAACCTGGTACAAGCTCAAGTACAAGTACGTTTCTAAGAACCATTTTTCAACTCAACCAGTTCATGAACTACGATCAAATCCTTCAAGAAATTTATCAGGAGATACAGCCTTATGCCGGACAGGGAGAACCTGCCGCCTACATTCCCGACTTGTTGAAAGTAAATCCCGACCGCTACGGTATCTGCCTGCATACCCTCGACGGACAAGACTTTGCGATGGGCGATTGCGACGAACGGTTTGCCATCCAGAGTATCTCGAAAGTCTTTGCACTAGCCATGGGATTTGCCCGGCTGAACGACCGTCTTTGGCAACGCATCGGCGTGGAGCCTTCGGGTAATGCTTTCAATTCTATCTTTCAGCTGGAACTGGAACATGGTATTCCCCGCAATCCGCTCATCAACGCAGGGGCGCTTGTCATGACCGATATTCTTCTCTCTGTATTGGAATACCCCGAACGTGAATATCTGGCCTTTGTGCGTAGCCTTTGCGGATGCGACTCCATCCAATATGACGAGAGCATGGCCGCCTCGGAGCGCGACAACGGCTATCTGAATGCAGCTATCGTGAACATGCTGAAGTATTATGGCAATATCGAAAACGACGTGGAGCGCGTACTCCGTTTCTATTTCCGCCAGTGTTCGGTCAAGATGAACTGCCGCGAATTGTCGCGCGCTTTCCTACCTTTCGCCGACCACACACGAGCTTTCAGTTTCGACGGAACCGAACTCACTACCTCACAGGTGAAACGCATCAATGCCATCATGCAGACATGTGGTTTCTATGACGAAGCCGGCGAATTTTCCTACCTGGTAGGATTGCCAGGCAAAAGTGGTGTAGGAGGAGGTATAGCTGCCATCTGTCCACGCCAATACTCCGTAGCCGTCTGGAGTCCCCGACTCAATAAAAAAGGCAATTCAGTAATGGGATTGAAAGCACTCGAACTACTCACCACGAAGACAGCTGTCAGCATTTTCTGACAATTTTTCACCGGCATAGGCTTCTCCCATCCTTCATTTTGGCGAAAAAGCATGCGAATGTGAAAAATGTTTCGTATTTTTGTACCCAAATTGAGTGAAAATTAACGATATGAACGTTTTAGAACTAAGTGAACAGGAAATCATTCGCCGCAACAGCATGAATGAACTTCGCGCGATGGGTATCGAACCCTATCCCGCAGCAGAGTATGTAACCAACGCTTTCTCTACAGACATAAAAGCTGAATTCAAAGACGAAGACGAGCCTCGCCAGGTGTCCATTGCCGGACGTATGATGAGCCGTCGTGTCATGGGAAAAGCTTCCTTCATCGAACTTCAGGACTCCAAAGGACGTATCCAGGTGTACATCACCCGTGATGACATCTGTCCTGACGAAAACAAGGACATGTACAACACCGTGTTCAAACGTTTGCTCGACCTAGGCGACTTCATCGGTATTGAAGGTTTTGTTTTCCGTACCCAGATGGGCGAAATCAGCGTACACGCCAAAAAGCTGACCGTACTCGCCAAGAGCCTCAAACCTCTGCCTATCGTGAAATACAAGGATGGCGTGGCATACGACTCGTTCGAAGACCCTGAACTACGCTATCGCCAACGCTACGTAGACCTCATCGTGAACGACGGTGTAAAAGAAACTTTCCTGAAGCGCTCCAAAGTTATTTCTACCATGCGTGCCGTGCTGGACGAAGCCGGCTATACTGAAGTGGAAACTCCTATCCTTCAGTCTATCCCCGGCGGTGCAAGTGCCCGTCCATTCATTACCCACCATAATTCGCTGGACATCGACCTTTATCTGCGTATTGCTACAGAACTTTACCTGAAAAGACTTATCGTAGGCGGATTTGAAGGTGTATACGAAATCGGCAAGAACTTCCGCAACGAGGGTATGGATAAGAACCATAACCCCGAATTCACCTGCATGGAGCTCTATGTACAGTACAAAGACTATAACTGGATGATGAGCTTCACTGAAAAGCTGCTTGAACGTATTTGTATTGCCGTAAACGGTTGTACAGAAACTGAAATAGACGGCAAGACCATCAGTTTCAAAGCTCCTTACCGCCGTCTACCCATTCTCGATGCCATCAAGGAAAAGACCGGCTATGACCTCAACGGCAAGAGCGAAGATGAAATCCGCCAGATCTGCAAAGAACTGAAGATGGATATTGATGATACCATGGGCAAGGGCAAGCTGATTGATGAAATCTTCGGCGAATTCTGCGAAGGAACCTTCATCCAGCCGACTTTCATCACCGACTATCCTGTTGAAATGAGTCCGCTCACCAAGATGCATCGTAGTAAGCCGGGCCTTACCGAACGTTTCGAATTAATGGTAAACGGCAAAGAACTGGCCAATGCCTATAGCGAACTGAACGACCCTATCGATCAGGAAGAACGCTTCAAGGAGCAGTTGCGCCTGAGCGAGAAGGGTGATGATGAAGCCATGTTCATCGATCAGGACTTCCTGAAAGCTTTGCAATATGGCATGCCTCCCACATCGGGTATCGGTATCGGTATTGACCGTCTGACCATGCTGATGACAGGAAAGGCCTTCATTCAAGAAGTATTATTCTTCCCACAAATGCGTCCCGAAAAGGTAACGCCGAAAGACACACCAGCCAAATTCATAGAACTGGGTATTCCTGAAGAATGGGTACCTGTTATTCAAAAAGCAGGATACAATCAAGTTGCAGACATGGCAGAAGTCAATCCTCAAAAACTGCACATGGACATTTGCGGTATCAACAAGAAATACAAATTGGAATTGGCCAATCCGAGCGTAAACGACGTCGTCGGCTGGATAGAAAGATTGAAGAACTAACGAAATAGAGATGAAAGTTCCTGGAAAGATAGCCATCATGGGCGGAGGAAGTTGGGCAACAGCCATTGCCAAAATGGTGCTCAATCAGGCAGAGTCGATTAATTGGTACATGCGGCGCGACGACCGTATTGCCGACTTCAAGCGGCTGGGCCATAACCCCGCCTATCTGACAGGCGTCAAGTTTGATACCAAGCGGATCAATTTCAGTTCGAACATCAACGATGTAGTCAAGGCATCCGATACACTGATATTTGTTACGCCTTCGCCTTACCTCAAATCTCATTTGAAGAAGCTGAAGACAAAAATAAAGGATAAATTTATCATTACAGCCATCAAGGGTATTGTCCCTGATGACAATCTGATTGTATCCGAATACTTCACCAAGGAATATGGTGTACCAGCCGAGAACATTGCTGTAGTAGCAGGTCCCTGCCATGCCGAAGAAGTGGCACTGGAGCGCCTGTCCTACCTCACCATCGCTTGTCCCGACATCGAAAAAGCATCGATTTTTGCCCGCCATCTCAGCTGTTCTTACATCAAGACTTCGGTGAGCAACGACGTGGCAGGCATCGAATATGGTTCGGTACTGAAAAACGTTTACGCCATCGCAGCCGGCATTTGCAACGGATTGAAATATGGTGACAACTTCCAGGCTGTACTCATATCGAATGCAATACAAGAGATGAACCGTTTCCTGCAAACGGTGCATCCACTTGACCGTAATGTCAGCGACTCGGCCTACCTAGGAGATTTACTTGTAACAGGCTACTCCAACTTTAGCCGTAACCGCACGTTTGGCACCATGATAGGAAAAGGTTATTCGGTGAAAAGCGCCCAGATAGAAATGGAAATGATTGCCGAAGGTTACTATGGAACCAAGTGTATCAAGGAAATCAACAAACACTATCATGTCAACATGCCTATCGTGGATGCGGTCTATAACATTCTGTATGAAAGGATATCCCCCATGATAGAAATCAAATTGCTGACTGATTCTTTCAGATAAAACTTTTTTAAATTAAGATAGTATGATTAGTTTAAACATTGAAAAGACTTTTGGATTTATTTCCAAAGAAAACGTTGCCGCTTACGAAGCAAAAGTAAAAGAAGCACAAGACGCTTTGGAAAACGGCACCTGCAAAGGTAATGACTTTTTGGGCTGGTTGCACCTGCCGTCATCCATTACCAAAGAGCACCTGGAAGACTTGAAAGCTACAGCACAGATATTGCGTGAAAATTGTGAAGTTGTAATCGTTGCAGGCATTGGCGGAAGCTATCTGGGTGCACGTGCGGTCATCGAAGCACTTTCAAACAGCTTTATCTGGTTGCAGGAAAAGAAGAACGCTCCTACCATTCTTTTTGCCGGTCACAATATTGGTGAAGACTACTTATACGAACTCACTGAATATCTGAAAGACAAGAAATTCGGTGTCATCAATATCTCCAAGTCAGGGACAACTACCGAGACAGCTCTCGCTTTCCGCCTGCTGAAAAAACAATGCGAAGACCAGCGTGGTAAAGAAATGGCCAAGAAAGTCATCGTAGCTGTTACAGATGCCAAGAAAGGTGCTGCACGCACTACTGCCGACAAGGAAGGATACAAGTCGTTCATCATCCCCGACAATGTAGGCGGACGTTTCTCTGTACTGACTCCGGTTGGTTTGCTCCCTATCGCCGTAGCCGGCTTCGATATCGACAAACTGGTAGCTGGTGCCGTTGAGATGGAAAAGGCCTGCGGCGCGGACGTTCCTTTCGAACAGAATCCCGCTGCCTTGTATGCCGCTACCCGCAACGAATTGTACAAGAATGGCAAGAAGATTGAAATCCTTGTCAACTTCAACCCGAAACTCCATTATGTCAACGAATGGTGGAAGCAATTATACGGTGAGTCAGAAGGTAAGGAAGGCAAAGGTATCTTCCCTGCTGCCGTAGATTTCTCGACCGACCTTCACTCCATGGGACAATGGATCCAAGAAGGCGAACGTACCATCTACGAAACCGTTATATCAGTTGAACAACCGACTCACAAACTGGAAGTGCCCAGTGACGCAGAAAACCTGGACGGCCTGAATTTCCTGGCTGGCAAGCGTGTAGACGAAGTCAACAAAATGGCCGAACTAGGCACACAGCTGGCTCACGTAGATGGAGGTGTACCCAACATGCGTATCTCCGTTCCGACCCTGAACGAAAAATGTATCGGCGGCCTGCTCTACTTCTTCGAAAAAGCCTGCGGCATCAGCGGTTATCTGCTGGGCGTCAACACGTTCAACCAACCGGGTGTAGAGGCCTACAAGAAGAATATGTTTGCCCTGCTCAACAAACCTGGATACGAAGAAGAATCCAAAGCTATCCGCGCAAGACTGTAAGCTCTATGAATTCCATTCAACAATCCATAGCCCGCTATCTTCAAGGTAGCGGGCATTCTTATATCCATCTCAAAGCAGTACTGTTCGACATGGACGGAGTACTATTCGACTCCATGCCCTATCATGCCGACGCCTGGCATACGGTAATGGAGCGTCGTGGCCTCCATTTAAGCCGTGAGGAAGCTTTTCTGCACGAAGGACGTACAGGAGCATCGACAATAAACATTGTATACCAAAGGCAGTTCGGCAAAGATGCCACTCCCGAAATGATTGAAGAAATCTATGCCGAAAAAAGCCGAGAGTTCAACAAGCATCCTGAACCCGAACGCATGAAAGGTGCTTGGGAACTGATACAAAAAGTAAAATCCTGCGGGCTCATTCCTGTATTGGTCACAGGTTCAGGACAAACATCCCTACTCGACAGACTGAACCACAACTATCCCGACACGTTCGATCGGAACCATATGGTTACAGCCTTCGATGTCAAATATGGTAAACCGCATCCTGAACCCTACCTGATGGGACTGGAAAAAGCGCAGGTAGCCCCCAATGAAGCAATCGTTGTTGAAAATGCCCCCATCGGCGTACAAGCAGGCGTTGCAGCAGGTATTTTTACTATAGCCGTCAATACAGGTCCACTGGACGAGCAAGTTCTACTTAATGCTGGAGCCAATTTACTATTTCCTTCCATGCTGGCCTTCAATGATTCATGGGAGAAAGTATACCAAACTTTACAACAAGTGTCCATATAATAAAAAAAGAGGGTATATCATCAACAGATATACCCTCTCATTTTTTACTATGCAATTCTTATTTGGCAGCTTCCAAAGATGCTTTGCGGAAAGCCTTCATAGCTTTCTCAATTTCCAATGAAGCCTTACGTGCACGGGTACCAGCAGCCTTGTTTCCATTTTCTACCTGTGCCTTTGCATCTTTTTCAAACGCTGCATATAATTCAGCAATCTTTTCTACTAATTCTTTCATAATCCCTTTAAGTATTTACTTTGTTAATAATGTACGGCAAAAATACACTCTTTTGCGAAATAAACACATAAAAAGAATATTTTTTTTTACTACAGCAGCAATTTTAAGCTAAAAAAAGAATAATCGGCGTTTTTTCTCTACTTTTGCAGCCATGAAACGTCTTACAGATACCGACTATATATACACTTTGATTGCTGAAGGTGAGCATCAACAACAAGACTTTAAGTTTGAAATATCTGACGCATGTAAAATTGCTAAAACTCTTTCCGCCTTTGCAAATACAGAAGGGGGACGCCTGTTGATTGGCGTAAAAGATAATGGCCGAATTGCAGGAGTGCGTTCAGAGGAAGAAAAATACATGATCGAAGCCGCAGCAGAACTATATTGCAGCCCAACAGTCAACTATAGCATGCAGACTCATCAAGTTGAAGGACGCACTATCCTGATTGTACAAATTGAAGAAAGTGATCAAAAACCAATCTATGCAAAAGATGAATCGGGAAAATACTTAGCCTATCTGCGCATCAAGGATGAAAACATCTTGGCAACTCCCGTCCATTTACGTGTCTGGCAACAGAGTGGAAATCCGCTTGGAGAATTGATAGAATATACTGAACGTGAACATTTATTACTTGATCTGCTCAAAGGGAACGACCAGTTATCTTTAAACCGATATTGCCGCTTAGCGCATATTTCACGCCGTGCGGCAGAACATCTACTGGCCAAGTTTATCCGCTATGAAATTGTAGAAGCTGTGTTCGAAGGCCACAAATTTCATTTTCGTTTGAAAGAATAATAACACCCTACTCCACAACAATACAACACACATGGGAATAATCAATTCAATCAATGACATACTTTGGACATATATCCTTATAGCATTTTTGCTAGGATGTGCCATATGGTTCACTTTCAGAACTCGTTTTGTCCAGTTTCGCATGATTTCAGAAATGATACGCCTGTTAGGAGATTCTGCAGGAACAAACAAGAACGTCAAATACATCTCGTCCTTTCAGGCATTTGCTATCTCGATAGCCAGCCGTGTAGGTACAGGAAATCTGGCAGGAGTAGCTACCGCTATCGCCGTCGGCGGTCCAGGAGCCGTATTCTGGATGTGGATTATTGCCCTATTCGGAGCATCCAGTTCGTTTGTAGAATCGACCTTGGCACAACTTTATAAAGAAAGAGGGAAGGACTCATATATTGGTGGACCAGCCTATTACATGAGAAAAGGACTAAAACTGCCATGGATGGGAACTTTGTTTGCACTCCTCATCACCGTCACTTTTGGTTTTGCATTCAATTCTGTACAGAGCAATACACTATGCGCCGCTTTCGAAAACGCATTTGGTTTAAGTCATACCATTGTAGGAGTTATACTTACTGCATTAACTGTTCTCATCATCTTTGGAGGCGTACAACGTATTGCCAAAGTTAGCAGTATCATCGTACCTATCATGGCTCTAGGGTATATTGCACTGGCAGTAACCATTGTCTTGCTGAACATAACTGAACTGCCAACCGTAATCAGCCAAATTATAAGCCATGCCTTCGGCTGGAATCAGGCATTAGGAGGAGGTATAGGCGCAGCTTTGATGCAAGGCATTAAACGGGGACTTTTCAGCAATGAGGCCGGCATGGGTTCAGCGCCCAATGTGGCAGCTACGGCTCACGTCAGTCATCCTGTAAAGCAAGGACTGATTCAGACCTTAGGTGTCTTTACAGACACTCTGATCATTTGTACCTGCACAACTTTCATTATCCTTTTCAGTGGTGCTCCACTAGATGGTTCAGCCAACGGAGTGCAACTCACCCAACATGCTTTGACAAACGAAATAGGTCCCTCTGGCAGTATATTCGTAGCAGTGGCATTATTTTTCTTTGCATTCAGCAGCATCTTGGGAAACTACTATTACGGAGAGGCCAATATACGTTACCTCACCCATCGAAAATGGATACTGAACATTTATCGCTTATTAGTAAGCGGAATGGTACTGTTTGGGGCATTGGCAACATTGGATATGGTATGGGGGCTGGCAGACATCACTATGGGATTAATGACTCTCTGCAACCTGATTGCCATCAGCCTTCTTGGCAAATACGCATTCAAACTTTTGGAAGACTATCGTATGCAAAAACAAAGTGGAATTAAAGATCCTGTATTTACCTCCGACAGATTGAAAGAATTGGAAGATGATTTAGATTGCTGGCAAAAAGAAAGTTAAGAAATAAGCGCCAAACAATATTGGTGTAAATCAACTTATTTCGTAATTTTGCGCCACGACTAAAAAAACATTCATAAAAAACATGGGAATATTTACCAACTTATTTAAAAAGAATACAGAAGAAGTCTCTTCAAAGAACGTAGAAGACTTTGTCTTGCTGACGCGTGTTTATTTCCAGTCAGTAATAGCAGCCAATCTGGGTATCACCAACATTCGCTTTGTGCCCGATGTAGCCACTTTCAAACGGCTATTCAAAATCCCCACACAAGGTGGAAGACTGGGACAAGCAGAAAAAGCTGCCTCCAAGAAAATGTTGATGCAAGACTATGCTTTAAGTGAAAACTTCTTCAAAGAAATTGACGCTTCCATCAAAAAACATTGTCGCACTCCCAACGACGTGCAAGCCTACCTCTTCATGTATCAAGGTTTCGCCAACGACTTGATGATGCTGATGGGTAACTTAATGCAATGGAAATTCCGCATGCCGTCAATCTTTAAAGGTGCCCTTAGAGCGATGACGGAAAAAACAGTCCATGAAGTCTGCACCAAAACAGTATGGAAGAAAGACGACGTACACAAGACTGCTGCCGCCGTACGCCAATACAAGGAACGTTTGGGCTACTCCGAACAATGGATGACAGAATACGTCTACAACGTAGTGGTACTGGCCAAAAAAGAAGCCAAGCATAAAAAGAACGAAGACAAGAAATAACAGGTTCACCCATTTATGGAAATAGAACAACACCCATTGGAGCCTTTCCTGCCAACCAATGCCAAACTGCTGATGTTAGGCAGCTTTCCGCCTCAACGCAAGCGGTGGAGTATGGAGTTCTATTACCCCAACTGGAACAACGATATGTGGCGCATCGTGGGCCTCATCTTCTTCGGCGACAAAGAGCACTTTGTTGTCAAGGGGAAAAGGGCCTTTTCCAAGGAAGAACTCATTGCTTTCCTGCAGGAAAAAGGCATTGCCCTCTACGACACAGCAACGGCTGTCCGACGCCTGCAGGACAATGCATCAGACAAGTTTCTGGAAGTGGTACAACCCACGGATGTCCGCAACCTGCTCGAAAGACTTCCCCAATGCCGCGCCATCGTCACCACCGGCGAAAAGGCTACCGATACATTGTGCCGCACGTTCTCCCTTACAGCTCCTAAGGTAGGCGACTTCACCGAATTCCTTTTCGGAGAACGCTCCCTCCGCCTCTATCGCATGCCCTCTTCCTCGCGGGCCTATCCGTTGGCCCTGGACAAGAAAGCGACTGCCTATCGAGTCATGTATCAGGACTTGCAAATGTTATAAAAGACAGCATAATCGGGGACAAGAAGAAAAATAAAGCGGCAAAGGTCTTGCAAAATCAAAACTTTCCACTACCTTTGCAGCCGCAAACACGGGAATAGCTCAGTTGGTAGAGCATCGGTCTCCAAAACCGAGTGTCGGGAGTTCGAGCCTCTCTTCCCGTGCAACAAAAAATCCGGTATCCTTCAAAGGATATCGGATTTTTTTGTTGCAAGGATAAAAATTACTTCAAAACGACCAGTACCTTACGTGCGCCATGGGCTCCCATAACCAGCGCCTGCTCGATGTCGGCCGTCTTCGAAGGCCCCGAGATGAATACGCCATAAGGATAGGAAGCCGTCTTTAAAGCAGCATAGGCCTCGTGCATATTGTTGACCAGACGGTTGCGGTCCACAACTATCAGCAATGCCTCCGCAATGAAATACAGCAACTTATGACGAACGGTTTGCGGAATCCAGACCGCCCCATTCTCGGCCACTCCCATTTCACCCGACACCACAGCCAGGTCTACTCCGTTCAAATCCTGCGCACGCTCCACCTCGTCGGGATTCAGCGTAGCGCAAGTTACCTCTGTCAAAGTCGAAGCAATGCTATGCGCCTCAGGGAAACGCGAACGGATGATGGCATCCAGCGTATCACCCTCCTGCCACACTACCGCATCACCTCCCACCTGACGGCTGACTTCACAAAACTGTTTCACCTTGTCGGCATAGGCCGTAGCCTTTATCTCCCAGCGGGGATAGTCGAAACGCAACTTGGTGTTCCGACGTATTTTGTCCAATATTTCGTCACGATTGCTCATTTCTCAGATTCCTCCTTTCCCTGTACTTTGTTTTTCTTCCACATCTCGTTGAACGATTCCGAAGCAAACTTGGGCAGCTCACGTCCCTTGCCCCAATCATTCAGTCCATTGTATTTCATGAAACGGGGCAACCCGTTCACCATCGGAGCCGCCCAAAGTGCCGCATTGAACAGGGCCGGACGCTCCATCAGGAATTTCATGCCGCCAGACATATACTGCTTCTCGCTGCTGGCCTTGCCAATAGCCTTCAACCCCTGACGCCACTTATAGATCTGTTCGCCCAAGTCGACCTTGGCCGGACAAACATTGGAGCAGGAAAGGCAAAGCGAACAGGCCGAAAGATTGTCGTAATACTTCTGCGGATCGTGTGCCATCCCCAGATTGATGCCAATTGGCCCTGGAATGAAATAGGTATACGAATAGCCACCGCTCCGCCGATAGACCGGACAGGTGTTCATGCACGCTCCGCAACGGATACAGTTCAGCAGACGGATGTGGTCGGTATCGGCCAGCATGTCGCTGCGCCCGTTGTCTACTATAATGATGTGATACTCACCTCCCTCACGCGGAGAGCGGAAATGGGACGTATAGGTGGTACTGGGTTGTCCTGTGCCCGAGCGGGCCAACAGACGGGTAAAGACACCTAACGCCTCCATGTCGGGTACAATCTTCTCCAACCCGAAAGCCGAAATGTTCAACTTGGGGCAGGACATGCCCATATCGGCGTTGCCTTCGTTAGTACATACCACGACATCGCCCGTCGAGGCAACGGCAAAGTTGGCGCCAGTCATGGCCGCATCAGCATTCAGAAAAATGTCGCGCAGGTTCTTGCGGGCCACATGGGTCAGATAAGTAGGATCGTAGTTGCCCTTTTCGGAACCCATCTCCTTCTCGAACAGTTCGCCCACCTGCTGACGTTTGATGTGTATGGCCGGCAGGACCACATGACTGGGCGGCAGGTGCATCAGTTGCAGGATACGTTCGCCCAAATCCGTTTCCACCGTATCAATGCCCTTGGATATCAGGAAAGGATCCAGTTCGCATTCCTCGGAAAGCATGGATTTGCTCTTGACAAAGCGCTTGACACCGTGGCTGCGCAACAGGTCGTAGATAATGTTGCGATACTCCTCCGCATCCTTGGCCCAGTGTACAATAGCACCATTGGCTGTGGCGTTCTCCTCAAAATCGACCAACAGCTCTTCCAGGTGGCTGTTGGAATACAGTTTCAGCTGACAAGCCTTTTCGCGCAGGTCCTCCCACTCGGACAGTTCCCGGCTCATCTTGTCTCGTTTGGCACGGACCATCCAAAGGGTCTCATTGTGCCATGCCACCTGTTCCTTGTTCTGGAGGAACTTCTCGGCGGTTTTTGAATGCTTGGTACTCATAGTTGTGAAGCCAATATTTCTACAATATGAATGGTTTTAATGGGCAAATGTTCGCGGTCAATGACACCCTGCATGTGCATCAGGCAGGAGCTGTCGGCCCCGGTGATGTATTCGGCACCAGTCTCCATGTGATGCCTGATTTTGTCCTGAGCCATGCAGACTGAAACAGCTTGTTCTTCTACGGCAAACATACCGCCGAAACCGCAACACTCGTCCGGATGGGCCGGCTCAAATACTTCGATATCCTTCACCAGCCCCAAAAGATCACGCAACTTGTTATAGTAAGGAATGTTACGCTCACTGGGCGAAGAGAGATTGAGCTCGCGTACGCCATGGCAACTATTGTGTATGCTTACTTTATGGGGGAAGCGTGCACTCAGGCTGTCAGGCTTCACCACGTCGTGAATGAATTCACAGAGGTCATAAATCTTTCCCGCACTCCGACACACGTGTCCTTCGTGTTTCAGGATATCAGGATGATTCAACTTTACAAAAGCCACGCAGCTGGCCGAAGGACCGACCACGTAGTCATAATCCTTGAACAAATCGTCGAAACGGAGAGCCAGCTTGGAAGCCTCGCTCTCGAAACCAGCATTGGCCATAGGCTGTCCGCAACACGTCTGGTCCAGCGGATAGTCCACGTCTACACCCAGGCTCTTCAGCAACTTGTAGGACGCCACCCCCACCTGGGGATAGATGGCGTTGATATAACATGGAATAAACAAACCTACTTTCATGGGTTCATCAGATTGATTGAATGATATGGTTAGTTTTCTTATTGTATGTCTATCAGCTTATGCGTCTGTAGACTGAGCCGCCAGCGCGGATGCGCCAGCACACAAGCCACCGTCTCGGCCGTATTCCGGCATGAGCAGGGCTGCAGGAAGAAGTGTGCGGCAGGCAGCTGTTCGTAGGGCGTCAGGTCCTGTCCCTCGTACACCACCTTCACTTCGTCCATGCGGGTCAACTTTAGTACACCACCCTGTTTGGGCGAACAGGTCACCCAGTCGATACCTTCCGGCAGGGGACGAGTGCCGTTTGTTTCGATGCAGATGTACTTCCCAGCCCGATGCAGCAGGTCTACCAACGTTCCGTCAATCCAAAGTGACGGCTCTCCCCCGGTCAATATCACCATGCGGGCCGGATATTTCTGTACCTCGGCCAGGATAGCTTCATCGGTCATCTGCGTGCCTTCCTCGTGACGCGTGTCGCAGAAAGGACATTTCAGGTTGCACCCCGAAAAGCGCACAAATACGGCAGGAGTACCTGTATGGAACCCCTCACCCTGCAGACTGTAGAATATTTCGTTAATCTTTCTCATAGATGACCATGTTTCCTTCGGACTCCTGCACCTCTACCTTGAAACAGGCAGGTATCTGGTCGCACACCCAACGGGCTATGTTCTCGGCCGTGGGATTACAGGGGATGACTTCGTTCAGATTCTTGTGGTCGAGACGGTCCATCACCGTCTGCTTGATGTGGGTAAAGTCCACGACCATGCCGTCCTCGTTCAATTCGCGCGAACGGCACCAGACGGTAATAATCCAGTTGTGACCATGCAGATTCTCACACTTACTGGGATAAGAAAGGCGCAGGCTATGGGCAGCCGACACCTCCATGCGTTTGACTACTGTGTACATAGGTTTAATACGCTTACTAAAATAAATGTTCCTACATAAATTCTGCATCTAATGTCACCTCGATGCTGCGGCAAAAATACGAATTTCTTCGTTATTTTTTCTACATTTGCGCCATGAAAGTAATCTGCATCATTTTAGGAAGCCTGTCGCTGGGGCTAGGCATTGCCGGCATTTTCCTGCCCTTGCTCCCCACCACACCCTTCCTGCTCCTGACGGCAGCCCTCTACTTCCGCGGCTCACCCCGCCTGTACGACTGGCTGTTACGACAGAAGCGGCTGGGCCCCTATATCCGCAACTTCCGCGAACACAAGGCCATACCGCTTCATGCCAAAATTACTTCCGTCAGCCTGACGTGGATTACCATTCTTTACTGCGTGACTTTCCTGATTGCAGCAATCTGGCTTCGAGTCCTGCTGCTCCTATTGGCTGCAGGCATCAGCTGGCACATCTTGTCGTACAAAACCTTGAAATAGCTTCAGACACCACCCGTCCGCTCAAAGAAAGCCTCCAAAGCCCGCCGGGCATCGGAGAGCTTGTCCTCCCAATGCTGGACGGAATTTAGCCCGATGACGTCGGTCACATACTTCACCGCCACAAAGGGTACCCCCTTCGCACGGCACACCCAGGCCTGAGCATAGGCTTCCATATCGACCACGTCGCCTTCCACGTCGGTCAGCTCGGTCAGGAAGGAGTCGCCTGTATTGCACACCCCGTCCATCCCCTGCCAATGAAGGCAGTAACCTTTCTCTTCCAACAGGCCGGACACATCGAGACGGCAATCCATGCCCAATCCCCGTACTTTCTGCAAGTCGCGGTCGACAAAACGACGACAGACAAAGATATCGCCCACACGATGGCCGACCGTACCGGCCGTACCGATATTGATCACCAGGTCGGGCTGCAGACGATTAAGCGCATCGGTCAGGTAATAGGCAGACTTCACCTTGCCGATGCCTGTACGCAGGTAGCCCACCTGCACTTCGTCGTTTCCCCGCATACCAGGAAACTTCAACTCCACAAATTCGCCTTGAACGGCGTAAGTAACCAGTATTTTCATTACGATTTAATCTTTTATTTCACAATATATGTCTTCAGCGCTTCCACATATTCCTCGAAGGCATCCACCCCCTGTGGCGTAATCTTGCAGAGCGTGCAGGGCATCTTTCCCTTGAATGTTTTCGTCACCTCCACATAGCCCGCTTTGCTGAGCTTGTCTATCTGCACGCTCAAGTTGCCCGCCGTGGCTCCCGTTTGCTGACGGATGTAGACAAAATCCGCTTCTTCTACGCTGATGAGCAGCGACATCACGGCCAAGCGGAGCTCGCTATGAAGTAATGGGTTCAGTTCTCTAAACATATCGGTTCCTTCTCACTTTCCAATTGAAACATCCTTACGCACACGACGGTTCAACACATGACCGGGAATAACCAACGAAAACAGCAGAATAAGGACAAAAATAATCAATGTGTCCATGGAAGCTCCGTCGGTTGCCACCTCAAAAACTTGCTCCAGACTCCAGGCAAACCCACACGAAGGCAAACCCGAAAACAGCGTATAACGGATAATAATGCCCGTTAGCAGGCTACCGAGCGAAACCAGCAAGCCACACAAGGGCAAAATCATTTCATAACTGTGATAGAGCGTAGCAAACCCAGCCACTCCGCAAGAGGCAATGCCGATAATCTGCCACACCTGTCTCACTACACGATCGGTATAGTCCTTCGCTCTCTGTTCCTTCCTCCACTTGCGCCCGAACCACCAGGACAGCGGCCACCCCACTACCGGCAAAGCCCCAAAACCCCACAAGGCAACAGTATTTTTCGTCAGATACCACACGGCCAGTACGCCCAATGTAACCACTACACCTACATATCCCCACAGCAGAAACATGTTTCCTCCGCCTGCATCCAAATTGCGGCGTGTGTTCCGAATCATCTGCGTTATCAATTCCAAACTCTCCTTTTCGTTCAGTTTACGATCTTCCATACGTTTTCCTCCTTACTTGTTTACGTTTTCAACATTCTGTTTTTACATTTCAGGATGCAGTCATCCCGTTTTCAGGTTCGAACTCTGTTGCAAAGATATAAGGTTTATTTTATAAACCAAATTATTATATAGATTATTTTATAGTCTGAAAAGAAGACATCTATCAGTACCAGTGTTTCACACCCACGAAATCAATCTTTCACATAAGTATTTGAACAAATAATAGGGATAAAAACAGTTACTTTTATAAATGAATTCACTGTAAACTACTGAAAATAAAACAATTACGGTGAAAGATCGATTTTTGTGAAAGCAAAATCGGAAAAACAGTCGTTTCACCCACATGAAACACTACCTTTCACCATAACCATATCTTTATCAATAATTTACAAACAGAATGAAAGATTGAAACCTGTTTAGAGAATAAGGCTTTCAGACACGGATATTTAAAGAATATACAGCCAGAAAAAGAGCAACGCACTGAACGCACTAAACACCTACTTGAGCTCGCTAAACATCTACATTACGATCACCAAGTGGCACTTTAGCTTCACAATGTAGTATGTTGCCCTATACAGATAACAATACTTTTACCGGAAGAAAGCACCGTTTTCCACATAGCAAAGCAATGCTTTCCTACACGAAACAAATACAGATAGATTTTAATACCACTGAATATTGCTCTGTGTCTGGCTGCGCTGTTCCCACTTCAAGTCCTGAAGAATGCTGGCGTTGGCACGAATGGTAAAGTTGTAGTATTTCCAACGGCCGAAAGGTGAAAGGCTGGCTGACATGCTGAAGCAGTGAAGGTCGCGCGTAATATTGAAAGCTGTCTGCACAATCTCTTTCGCATCGAAGTCGTAGCCCGAATTGAAGCTGATAGCCCACTTGTTGGATATCTTGATATTGCCGTTGATACTCAAGTTTTGCGTATACTTATAAGGATAGCGCATCTTCTTCTTGTTGATTTCCGCACTGCGGTCTTCGGTAATGCCAAAACCGTAGTTCACATTGATAGACCAAGGCATCTTGAAAGCCATATATCCATCTTCGTCCACGGCAGCTTTCTCTGTTTTCTTCTTGCTTGGCAAGCCCCCTGATGCAGTTTCTTCACCTTCTGTAGTCTCATCGGTCTCCGTTCCTTCTCCACCTTCTTTCCCTTCGCCCTCTTCCTTTTCACCTGTAAAGAAAGCCTTGACTTTCTTCCAGGTATCATTGTTGAATGTATAGCTGAAAGAAGAACTATAACCTTGGAAGATACCAAAACGGCCATAAGACCACTCGGTACGATCATTATCTACAACATTGCCTTGTTCGTCGAATTTATAACCATAGGTCTTGAACGTGGAGCTCATACTAAATGTATAACTCTTTGTCAGTTTCAATCGTGCGTTCAATGTCAGGTCGCTCCACGGCCTTGTCGTAGCGGCCATATTATAGGAAAGGCTTGCTCCCAATTCATCAATCAAGCTGACTTTCTTGATGGAGTCGTTCTTGTCCTTATACTTCATTTCCAAGTTGTTGGAGATGCTGAACGTAACGTTTCCCTGCTTACCGCCACTGGGCACACCAAACATCTGGTTGGCATAATAGGAATACTTCACTGTATCCTGCGTACCATTGCTGTTCGGACGATAATAGGTATCATAATACCCATAGCGCGACGTCGTAAAGTCGGGAGCAGCACTAAGGCTGATAGAAGGAGTGATGACATGACGTATCTGAATGGCCTTCTTCGGCAGGAAGATGGGCTTGTACATACCATAAATCTTAGTATTCAAGCCGAGGCTGGCATTATAGTTGTAAACACGATGGAACCCATAGATGGTATCTGTTTCTACTTCTTTGTTAGCCGTTTCGTCCCAGCCTTTTGTGATTTTACGGGTATACCAACGCTCGGTATAATTGACAGAAGGCGTCAGGTTGAAATACTTGAAAAGGGTAAACGTGGCACTGATAGGAATTTCATGCTGCATACCGTTTTCCCAGTCCTTTATCAAGTTCGACTTAAAAAGCAAATTATCTTTAGTCTTGATACTATTCTTCAAATGTCCTGTATAACGAACAGAAATTTTCTCATACCAACGTTCTTCACCCACCGCCTTTTTCCGCTTAAAAGGATAAATATTACTGAGCGAAATTGTCAAATCGGGCAAAGTAACAGCAATTGATGAATCCTTCATCGTTTGCGCAATGTTCGACGTGGCCGAGATGGTCAGCTTCTGGTCGGGGAAGCTTCGGGTATAACTGATACTCGAGGTCTTGGTATTCTGCGTCATGGCCTGCGAGTTGTAAAGGTTGCCAATATTGGACAACTCATAACTACTGGTCGAAAAGTTCACACTGGCCGAGAAAGTGGAGTTCGGATTAGCTTTTGCATCCTGACGATGACTCCATACGATCTTAAAATCTTTTGACACAGAGTAATCGGGCAGACCTTTATCACCTGTCTTCGTCACCTGATAGCTGGCTTGGAAAAGACCCGAATACTTGTATCGCTTCACATAGTTGCTTTCGGCATTCAGCGCCCACGAACCCTTCGTGAAGATATCGCCACGAAGTTTCAAATCCATCTGGTCACTGATGGCAAAGTAATAGCCACCGTCCGTCAGACCAAAACCGCGGCTGGAGTCGTCCATATAAGTAGGCATCAGAAAACCTGACGAGTAGCTGCTGGAGAAAGGGAAGAAAAAGAACGGAACCGCCAAGGGCAGAGGTACATCCTCGACCACCAGATAGGCAGGTCCGGTCACTACATTCTTCTTAGGACGCACTTTGGCATAAGTCATCTGCATATAGAAGTGAGGATGTTCATGGTTATCACAGGTTGTATATTTTCCATCCTTCATATACATCTCGTTACCCGTTCCCTTCTTGGCATTGTTACCCGTTACGTATCCCTCACCTTGCTGGCTCACCACATTGCTGATGATACCTCGCTTACTCTTGAAGTTATAGCGGATGGTGTTGGTTTCATAAGGCGTCTCGCCATCCTTAAAGACAGGTGTACCCTGCATCACACCCAATGAGTCCTCCACGCCATGGGCATAGACCGTACTGCTGTCCATATTCATGGTAATGACAGCTGCAGTTAGTTCGGCTTGCGGATAATTCACTTTACTGTTTCCATACAGATGGGCATAACCGTTTTGCGTAAACACAATGGAGTCCGTCGCTTCATAAGTTACTGGCGCATCGAGCCCGTCTTTCTTCTTAGCCGCCAATGTATCGACAGGTATGGAGTCATTGCGCAACGTGTCGCCTGTCTGCAACGAATCTCTTTGATTCCTTGGAAGCGAAACGTTCCTGTTCCTGCGCTGCGATTCGGCTTCAGCAGAAATGATCAGCAAGAGAAACAATAATAAGAATGATATGGTTGTCTTTACTTTCAATGCTCAAATAAACATACGGTTATGTGCTTGGAGGGGGCAAAAATAAACAAAATAGATGGATTGTCCGCTCTTTTTAAAGAAAATTAGATAGCTACAAGAAGAGTTCGCACCAACGGTCGAAACGTGACAAACCTTCCGCTCCATATTTTTCCAGACTATTCCTCGCCTTCTCTACTGTCTTTTCACGGTCGAGACGGGTTTTGGAATAAAATTTATCGGCGAAACAGATAATCTGCTCCTCGATACTGACAGGAAGCATCTCACGATGAGGTACAGGCAATTGCTGTTCTACGATCTGTTCGAGTGACAAGCCGGCTCCAGTATGCCGCTCGCAAACCAACGCATGGCGTGGATAGCCTTCATTACGCATCAGGTCGGCACCCAAATAGCCATGACAAATGTAAGGTTTATCGCCCTTACAGAAAATACCGTCAGCATCGGTCAGAAAAATACCAATATCGTGTAACATGGCTGCTTCGTACAGGAAATCCCTGTCTGCCTTCAGTTCAGGATGTCTGTCGGCTATCTGCAAAGCCTTGTCGGCAACCGAACGGCTATGGGTCAGCAGAATATGGCGCAGTTCACTGCCCTCCTGATAATATTTATCGATAATTTCAACTGGATTCATGATCTAACTTTCACAAAATTATCCGACTATGCCTTCCCCTACTCCTGCATGACTATAACTCCAACAACAGAAGAAACGGTAAGCACAATCTTTTTCGACGACAAAAGTACAAATTATTCCCTAACTACCTTGCACATCCTTGGATAAATCAGCTTTCCTTTTCTTCCACAACTGATAGCTGTTAATAATATTTTGCCACAACACGTAGGAGCCAGGACCCACTGAAGAAAGAGGATTCAAATAAGTATAAGCCATCCAAATAGCCAACACGGTATTCTTCTGACCCAATGCCTGACCACCACTGATACGTTCCTTATAATGTCCACCGATACGTTTGCCCAAATAGAACTGAACGCAACATGCCACCAGCCCGGCCAAAGCAATCAGTACCTCCACATAGCCTGGAGCTGTACTGTTGACTAATGAACGCACAGTCTGACCAGAAACAATCGCCAAGGCCACACCCCACAGGTAAAAAGCAGCCGTATGCCGCTCCAGCAACCATTGATGGACAGCAGGCAACCAAATCCGCAAGAGCCATGCCAACAGGAACGGACAAAGCAGCAACGGAAAGACCTTGCTAAGGATTTTCAGAAAAGCCAGCCAGAAAGTCACATCCGCATGAGGTTCTACCAACGGGAAAACCAGCGGGACGGCCACGGCCGCCAACAGATTGGACATCAAAGTATAGGTAGTCAAGCTAGCAGCACTTCCACCCAATTTGCCCGTAATAACAGCTGCTGCAGTAGCCGTAGGACATATCAGACAGACCATAGCTCCTTCGAACACCTCCCGATAAAGTTCGTTCATCGGACAATAGACCAACAATGCCGAAAGCAAAAGACATGAAACCGTCTGAAACAAAAGCAACCAACCATGCCAGGCTTTCGGCTTCAAATCTGCGAAATCTACCTTGCAGAACGTGAGTAGCAATTGGGCAAAAATCAGCAACGGCGTAAGAATTGCTACCAAAGCATTGACCAAAGGTTTGACCGGAGCAAGCACCGGCACTCTTGCAAAAAGAAAATAGGCTAACGTTCCGGCTATCATGGCCACGGGGAGCGTCCAGTCTTTCAAAAAACGAATAATAGCATTAGCCAACATAAATTACACCAATTTTATTGCTCTAACCTTCTCTGTCTGATTAGGCGGTGCAAAATTAGCTTCTATTTATGAAAAACATGCTCTCCAACATCTAAAAACTGTACCAAAATAAATGGAAAAAGAATAAAACTTAGTGTAAACGGCAAGTTTTCAGCAAAATTACACTACATTTGCGGAGTAATTCATATATAGATGAGTTTGAACAGGCTTTATCACATATTATATATTACTTTTTGCATGGTCTGTTTGCCCATGCACCCAAGTTTGGCAGCCAACCTATCCAAAAAGTTCGTCGTAGTCATCGACGCCGGTCATGGAGGACATGACCCGGGAGCTGTCGGAAAAATATCCAAGGAAAAAAACATCAACCTTAGCGTCGCTCTTCAATTGGGTAACCTGATTAAAGAGCAATGCGCTGACACGCGTGTTATCTATACCCGCAGCAGAGATGTATTTATACCATTAGCCCGACGAGCAGAGATTGCCAATGAAGCCAAAGCCGATTTGTTTATCTCGATTCATACCAACTCTGTCGGAGGAAATAAAAGCGTGCAAGGTGCTTCAACCTGGACATTAGGTCTGGCCAAATCGGATGCTAATCTGGAAGTAGCCAAACGCGAGAACTCCGTAATCTTATACGAAGACGATTACAAAACCCGCTATGCAGGGTTTAATCCCAATTCTGCAGAATCGTATATCATCTTCGAATTCATGCAGGACAAATACATGTCGCAAAGTGTCCACCTGGCTTCATTAGTACAGAAAGAATTCAAACAAACAGGGAAACGCATAGATCGAGGCGTACATCAAGCCGGCTTTCTGGTCCTGAAAGCCAGTGCAATGCCTAGTATTTTGGTCGAACTTGGATTCATCTCCAACCCGACAGAGGAACGCTATCTGAACAGTGAGTCTGGCAAGAGAGCGCTGGCAAACAGCATTTTCCAAGCTTTCCTGACATACAAAGAAGAACAGAAAATGAGATTGGAAGGAAGTAAAGGGAACACATTGCCTGAAGCTGAGCCACTACAATCTGAGGTTCCACAACCTGAAGGTACCACCTCTGCTTCCATTACACCGAAAAAGGTATCTGTTGCAACAACTTCTGCCAAGACACAGAAAGTTGCCCAACAAGCCCCGGTATTTAAAGTACAAATTCTGACTTCATCTAAACCATTATCCCCCAAAGACAAACAATTCAAAGGTCTCAAAGGTATAGATTCTTACAAAGAAAACGGGCTGTATAAGTACACATACGGTTCGTCCACCAACTACAACGAAATACTCCGCATTAAGAAGGACGTTTCCAAACGGATAAAAGACGCTTTCATCATAGCCTTCAAGAACGGAAAAAAGATGGATACAGCTACCGCTATCCGCGAATTTAAAGAAAACAAGAAATAACCATTCAATAAAGACAAATCATCATGAAGTATATCACAAAAGAAGTAAAGATAGGTATTGCCGGTATTGCAGCTCTATGCATATTAGTATATGGTATCAACTATCTGAAAGGTATCCACCTGTTCAAACCAGCCAGTTACTTTTATGTCAAATTCCAAAACGTCAACGGTCTCACAAAATCAAGCCCGGTCTACGCCGATGGATATAAAGTGGGACTCGTACGCGAACTCTATTACGACTATGATGCCCCTGGCAATGTAGTAGCCGAAATTGACGTAGACCCTGAACTGCGTATACCGAAAGGAAGTAGTGCAGAACTGGCCGCTGAAATGCTGGGAGGAGTTCGCATGAACTTACTACTTGCCAACAATCCGCGTGAACGCTACCAAATCGGTGATACCATCCCCGGATACTTAAACAACGGAATGATGGAAAAGGTAGCTAACATGATGCCTCAAATCGAGCAAATGATGCCTAAGCTCGACTCCATTCTCAGTTCTCTTAACGCAGTACTGGCCAATCCAGCCATTCCTGCATCATTAAAGAATATCGAAGAACTGACGGCCAACATGAATGCAACCAGCAAACAATTGAAGGTACTTATGAGCAATGATATCCCGCAACTGACAGGCAAGTTGAACACCATCGGCGACAATTTCATTGCCATGTCCGATAACCTCAAGCAAATCGATTATGCTGCAGCCATGCAAAAAATAGATTCTACACTGGCTAACGTACGAACACTTACAGACAAGCTGAATAGCAAAGATAATACCGTAGGCTTACTGCTAAACGACCCACAGCTTTACCAGAACCTGAATGCAACAACGGCCAATGCTGCTAGTTTACTCGAAGACTTGAAAGCCCACCCCAAACGCTATGTTCATTTCTCGCTTTTCGGCAAAAAAGACAAATAAAAAAATCTATTATATAGAATTCATCTAAATAAAGGCAAATTTAGCAAAAGCTGCAAGAAGCTAAGAAAATAGGGTAATTCAAAGCATTAAGGACTATTCTATCACAAAAAATAAAAGTCTAATAGATTTACATAGACATTCGTAATATACTAATATACAAGTCCTTTTAAAAAAGCAACAGCCCTTCTCAAAGGGCTGTTTGCACGTTATGTGATAAATAGCTGAAAGTAAAGACCTTATTCATTGAATGAAAAAAGCAAGAAAAAAAGCATTTGTTTTTTTCAAATAAGATACCCAATTTTGCAAACGTAGAAGTTTCGCTAAATTGATAAATGTAGATAGCCGTTATGAGTAAAAACAATCATGTCGGACTATGGAACGCGTGTCTTGACATCATTCGCGACAACGTTCCTGAACAGACATATAAAACTTGGTTTTGTCCAATCGTCCCATTAAAATTTGAGGACGATACCTTGGTATTGCAGGTGCCGAGCCAATTCTTTTATGAATTTTTGGAAGAGAAATTCCTGGATTTGCTACGCCAAACAATTCATAAGGTTTTTGGCGAAAGAACCAAATTGATGTACAGTGTAATGGTGGTTAAAAACCCGCCTACAGCTGTTCCTCTGCCTACTCATTCCGGTTCGTCCACTCCGGTATCTGCTGTACGCAAGACTACAACCAAAGACATTCCGCAGACACCACAAATAACCGAACTCGACCCTCACCTGAATAGAGATTACAATTTCGAAACATTCATAGAGGGAGAAAGCAACAAACTGTCACGTAGTGTGGCAGAAGCTGTTGCACTCAATCCGGCCAAAACCATTTTCAATCCGCTATTCTTCTATGGAGCATCCGGCGTAGGGAAAACTCACCTCGCCAATGCCATCGGAACCAAAATTAAGGAACTTTACCCTGAAAAACGGGTGTTGTATGTCTCGGCCCACTTATTTCAGGTGCAATACACGGACTCCGTACGCAACAATACGACTAACGACTTCATCAACTTCTACCAGACAATTGACGTGCTGATCATCGATGATATCCAGGAATTTGCTGGAGTTACCAAAACTCAAAACACGTTCTTTCACATCTTCAACCATCTACATCAGAACGGGAAACAGCTTATCCTAACTTCGGATCGTGCCCCCGTACTCCTACAAGGTATGGAAGAACGCCTCGTCACTCGTTTTAAGTGGGGTATGGTTGCCGAGCTCGAAAAGCCGACCGTCGAACTGCGCAAAGATATCTTACGCAACAAAATACGTCGTGACGGTTTGCAATTTCCTCCAGAAGTTATTAATTATATCGCAGAAAACGTAAGTGACAGCGTACGCGATCTGGAAGGTATCATTATTTCCATCATGGCCCATTCAACCATCTATAATAAAGATGTAGATTTGGAACTGGCTCAACGGATTGTACGTAAAGTTACCCAGAACGAAAGTAAAGCCATAACGATAGACAATATCATCAATACGGTATGCAAGCACTTTGGTCTGGATACAAGTGCCATCCATACAAAATCCAGAAAGCGAGAAGTGGTACAGGCACGACAGATTGCCATGTACCTGGCTAAAAATTACACAGACTTCTCAACGGCCAAAATTGGTTCTTTAATAGGCAACAAAGACCATGCAACCGTTCTACATGCCTGCAAGACGATCAGTGAGCTGAAAGAAGTAAGTAAAAGTTTCCAAGCAGAATTAGAAGAGATACAGACGGCCTTGAAACAACAATAGGATTAAAGTAAACTCATAACGATGAAAAAGCAGGGATTAAAATCCCTGCTTTTTCATTATATTCCATAACAATTCAGACATGGCTTCTGCATCTTTTTTCGTATAGCGAACATCCGTAAAGACTTGGGCTAAAGTCGCTTTACCATTTTCTGTCACATACTGTCTATTCTCAGGCAATGATTCTTTATAAGCATACAAACGGTCAATATCCTCAGGCGTATAGTCGTGATAAACTTCTTCATGAACTACCGCTTCCAATGGCAAACGGTCAACTTGCGCAGGATCTTCAGCCGGCCATCCCACTGTAACGGTCGTGATGGGGAACACCAACTCCGGCAACTCCAGTGCTTCAATAATCAAATGAGGATTGTATGTAGTAGTACCCAAATAGCAAATACCCAATCCTTTTTCCTCGGCGGCCACGCAAAATGTCTGAGCAGCCAGCAAGGCATCAACAGCTCCCGTTACAAACCATTCAAAGTTATTATACCCCGGCTCGGCCTGACGCTGCCGACACCATTTGCTAAACCGGTTCAAATCTATACAGAAAGTAAGTACAACCGGCGCAGCTGTCACCATTGGCTGATTGAAATGTGCCGGAGCCAGTTTGGCCTTCCGGTCGGCATCGCGGGTCACCACCACGCTATAGGTCTGCATGTTTCCAACGGTCGATGCACGAAACGCCGTTTCAAGTAAATCATTTAACAAATCAGCAGGAATGTCCTTCTGCTGATATTTACGGATTGTTTTTCTCTGTTTCAAGCTTCCCATACTTTTTCTTTTTTCTGCAAATATATAAAAGATTTAAGTAATTACCCTCTTTCTAGGCATAATCCTTCCCCACTCCATACCTAAAAAACAATTCAAGAATCTTCTCATATGCTCACTGCTTTTCTTTTTTGAAAACTTTCCCATATATTCCAAAATAGTAAACTTCTAAAATACAGACAGATAACAGTTATAAACAAGAAACTTACAATCTGTTGATAAAAACATGACTATTTATTTTGTCGGATGGAAAAACATTCATAGATTTGCAAACACATTTGTTAGCCAAAGGCAAAACTTCTACAATATTGCTAATTGAATCAATAAAATCTAAAAGAATAGACCATCGTGGAAAAGAGAACTTTTACTTATCAGGAAGCCTTTGAAGCATCTTTACAATACTTCCAAGGCGATGAACTGGCTGCCAGGGTATGGGTGAACAAATATGCCGTCAAGGACTCCTTCGGCAATATTTACGAAAAGTCACCAGAAGATATGCATTGGCGTATCGCAAACGAAGTGGCTCGTATTGAGGCCAAGTATCCCAATTCCTTGAGCGCCGAAGAGTTGTTCAAGCTGTTGGATCACTTCAAATACATCGTTCCACAAGGAAGCCCCATGACAGGCATCGGAAACAATTACCAGGTTGCTTCTCTGTCCAACTGCTTCGTAATTGGAGTAGACGGTGAAGCCGACTCTTACGGCGCCATCTTCAAAATCGACGAAGAGCAAGTACAGCTGATGAAAAGACGCGGCGGCGTAGGCCACGATCTTTCACACATTCGTCCCAAAGGATCTCCGGTAAAGAACTCAGCCCTCACTTCCACCGGTTTGGTTCCTTTTATGGAACGCTATTCGAACTCCACCCGCGAGGTAGCACAAGACGGACGCCGTGGTGCCCTAATGCTCAGCGTTTCCATCAAACATCCCGATTCTGAAGCTTTCATCGACGCCAAAATGACTGAAGGCAAGGTGACAGGCGCTAATGTTTCGGTGAAACTGGATGACGCATTCATGGAAGCCGCCGTCAGCGGTACTCCTTATGTACAACAATACCCCATCGACAGCTCCAATCCGCTTGTAAAGAAAACCATAGATGCAAGTACTCTGTGGAAGAAGATTGTCCACAACGCATGGAAGTCTGCCGAGCCCGGCGTACTGTTCTGGGACACCATCATCCGCGAGTCCGTTCCCGACTGTTATGCAGACTTGGGCTACCGCACTGTATCTACCAATCCTTGCGGTGAGATTCCCCTCTGTCCGTACGATTCCTGCCGTCTGCTGGCTATCAATCTCTATTCTTACGTGGTCAATCCATTCAAACCCGACGCTTATTTCGACTTCGAGCTGTTCAAGAAACATGTAGCTTTGGCACAGCGAATCATGGACGACATTATCGACCTGGAGTTGGAAAAAATCGAACGGATCATGGAAAAGATAGACTCCGATCCGGAAAGCGATGCTGTCAAGGAAACAGAACGTACTCTATGGCAAAAGATCTACAAAAAGAGTGGCCAAGGACGCCGTACCGGGGTAGGCATCACGGCCGAAGGCGATATGCTGGCTGCTCTAAACCTGCGCTATGGTACGGAAGAAGCAACAGCTTTCTCTGAACAAGTACACAAGACCATCGCCCTGAGCGCTTATCGCTCGTCGGTCGAAATGGCAAAAGAACGCGGAGCATTCGAAATCTACGACACCGAACGCGAAAAGAACAATCCGTTCATCAACCGCCTGCGTGAAGCCGATCCTGAGCTTTACGAAGAAATGGCCCAATACGGTCGACGCAATATCGCCTGCCTCACCATCGCTCCTACCGGAACCACCAGCCTGATGACGCAAACCACCTCGGGTATTGAACCTGTGTTCCTGCCGGTATACAAACGCCGTCGCAAAGTAAACCCCAACGACACCAACGTCCGTATCGACTTTGTAGATGAAACCGGTGACGCATTCGAAGAATATGTAGTGTTCCACCCGAAGTTCGTCACTTGGATGGAAGCTCAGGGCCTTAACCCTGCCAAGCGTTATACCCAAGAAGAAATCGACGAAATGGTGACACGCTCACCCTATTATAAAGCCACGTCCAACGACGTAGACTGGCTGATGAAAGTCAAAATGCAAGGACGCGTGCAGAAGTGGGTGGACCACTCCATCAGCGTCACCATCAACCTGCCCAACAATGTCGACGAAGAACTGGTCAACCGTCTCTATGTAGAAGCCTGGCGTTCGGGTTGCAAGGGATGTACCGTCTACCGCGACGGTTCACGCTCGGGCGTGCTCATCTCTACCAAAAGCGACAAGAAAGACGAATTGCCCCCCTGCAAACCGCCTACGATTGTCGAAACACGCCCCAAAGTGCTCGACGCCGAAGTGGTACGCTTCCAGAACAATAAAGAAAAATGGGTGGCTTTCGTGGGCCTGCTCAACGGACACCCCTACGAAATTTTCACCGGTGTGCTTGACGATGACGAAGGTATCGTACTCCCCAAGAATGTCGTTTCAGGCCACATCATCAAGAATGTTGACGAAAACGGTATCAAGCGTTACGACTTCCAGTTCGAGAACAAGCGCGGCTACAAAGTCACGATTGAAGGCTTGTCCGAGAAGTTCAATAAGGAATACTGGAACTACGCCAAGCTTATCTCAGGCGTACTACGCTACCGCATGCCTATCGAGCAGGTCATCAAGCTGGTAGGATCCCTACAGCTTGACAGCGAAAACATCAACACCTGGAAAAACGGTGTAGAACGTGCCTTGAAAAAATATGTGCTCGACGGCACAGAGGCCAAGGGTCAGAAATGTCCCAACTGCGGCAATGAGAGTCTCGTCTACCAGGAAGGCTGCCTCATCTGCAAGACTTGCGGTGCTTCCCGCTGCGGATAAACGGGCTGCAAACACAAACGTTTGCATAGGATTTTAAAATACTTGGACAACGATAGCTGCATGACTATGAAGAATATTTTCTATACTTGCATAGTCAATGCAGCTATTGTCGTTCATATAAATCTAATAATATGATACTTTCATTCAACATCGAATATCGTACCAGTTGGGGAGAGGAAATCAAAGTCCTGGGTTCCGTCCCCGAATTAGGAAGTAACATGCCCGGACAAGCCGTTCCCATGCATACAGTGGACGGTATACACTGGACAGCGGAAGTCGAAATCGGACTACCCGAAACGAAAGAAATCCATTACAGTTACCATGTCTACCGCGACGGACAAGCCGTCCGCAACGAATGGAACAGCCTGCCGCGTGTCTTGTACGTCTCCGACGATCCCGCCAAGACCTACCGTCTGGAAGACAGCTGGAAGAACCTGCCGGAACAGCAGTATTTCTACACCTCGGCCTTCACTGAGTCGCTCCTGGCCCATCACGACCGCGAAGCAGCCCCACGGGGATGCCAACGCAGCCTGGTCCTCAAAGCCTACGCGCCCTGCATTGACAGCGGACATGCACTGGCTGTGTGTGGAAGTGTGGACGCCCTGGGCGGATGGAATCCCGACAAAGCCATCCTGATGAGCGACGCCAACTTCCCCGAATGGCAGGTGGAAATCGACGCCTCCGACCTGACCTTCCCGCTGGAATACAAATTCGTCCTCTATAAGAAAGAAGAAAGCCGCGTCGTGGCTTGGGAAAACAATCCCAACCGCTATTTGGCCGATCCGAAACTGGGCGACGCCGAGACACTGGTTGTAGGCGACCGCTACGTCTACTTCAGTCTGCCCGCCTGGAAGGGTGCCGGCACGGCCATCCCCGTCTTCTCCCTCCGCTCCGAAGGCAGCTTCGGCGTGGGCGACTTCGGTGACCTGATGAAGATGATCGACTGGGCCGTCAAAACCCACCAGAAGGCCGTGCAGATTCTCCCGATCAACGACACGACCATGACTCACTCATGGACCGACTCTTATCCCTACAGCAGCATCTCCATCTACGCCTTCCACCCCATGTACACCGACCTGCGACAACTGGGTACCTTGGACGACCGCGAGAAAATGGAGCAGTTCGAACAGCGACGCCAGGAACTGAATGCCCTGCCCGCCATCGACTACGAAGCCGTCAACGAAGCCAAGTGGGAATATTTTCGCCTGATCTTCGCCCAGGAAGGTGAAGCCGTGCTGGCGTCTGAAGACTTCCGCGCCTTCTTCGAGACCAACAAGGAATGGCTCCAACCCTATGCCGTCTTCAGCTATCTGCGCGACGCCCACCGGACACCTAACTTCCGCGAGTGGCCGCGCTACAACGATTACCGCCAGGAAGACATCGACACCTTGTGCAATCCCCAGTCGGCCGACTATCCACATATCGCCATCTATTACTACATCCAGTACCAGCTCCACCGCCAGCTGCTAGCTGCCACCCGCCATGCCCGTGCCAACGGCGTGGTGCTCAAGGGCGACATCCCCATCGGCATCAGCCGCAACAGTGTCGAGGCCTGGAAGGAGCCCCATTACTTCAACCTGAACGGACAGGCAGGCGCCCCGCCCGACGACTTCTCTGCCAACGGACAGAACTGGGGCCTCCCCACCTACAACTGGGACGTGATGGAGCAAGACGGCTATGCCTGGTGGATGAAGCGTTTCCGCAAAATGTCCGAATACTTCGACGCCTACCGCATCGACCACATTCTGGGCTTCTTCCGCATCTGGGAAATCCCGATGAACGCCGTCCACGGCCTGCTGGGACAGTTCGTCCCCGCCCTGCCCATGACGCGTGAAGAAATCGAGAGCTACGGCCTCGGCTTCCGCCCCGAGTTCCTGAAACCCTACATCCACGAATACTTCCTCGGACAAATGTTCGGCCCACACACCGACTACGTGAAGCAGACCTTCATCGAGCCCACCGACACGTGGGAAGTCTACCGTATGCGTCCCGAGTTCGACACACAGCGCAAGGTGGAAGCTTACTTCGACGGCAAGACCGACGACGACAGCATCTGGATACGCGACGGCCTCTACGCCCTCATCAGCGACGTTCTGTTCGTGCCCGACCGTAACGATCCCTCGAAATACCATCCACGCATTGGCGTGCAGCACGACTACATCTATCGCTCGCTGAACGACTGGGAGAAAGCCGCCTTCAACCGCCTGTACGACCAATACTACTACCACCGCCACAACGACTTCTGGGGACAGCAGGCCATGAAGAAGCTCCCGCAACTGACGCAGTCCACCCGCATGCTCGTCTGCGGCGAAGACCTCGGCATGATTCCCGCCTGCGTGGCGTGGGTGATGAACGAGCTACGCATCCTCTCGCTCGAGATACAGCGCATGCCTAAGGACCCCAGCCAGGAGTTCGGACACCCCGAATGGTATCCCTACCGTTCCGTCTGCACCATCTCCACCCACGACATGTCCACCCTGCGTGGCTGGTGGGAGGAAGACGCCCAGCAGACGCAGCGCTACTACAACCACGCTCTAGGCCACTACGGCACTGCCCCTGCCGTGGCCACGCCCGAACTGTGCGAGCAGGTGGTGCGCGCCCATCTGACGAGCAACTCCATGCTCAGCATCCTCTCCTTCCAGGACTGGATGTCGATCGACGGGCAGCTGCGCAACCCCAACGTGGCCGAAGAGCGCATCAACGTGCCTGCCAACCCACGCCACTACTGGCGCTACCGCATGCACCTGACGCTGGAACAACTCATGGCCGCCGACGACTTGAACAACAAGATCCGGCAGATGATTGCCGACAGCGGACGCTGACGCATCGCCTTCCTTGCCGGAAACTGATTTCCCTTTCAGGCTGTCTCGAGATGAATACTGTCGATCATTTCGGGACGGCCTGAAAACGTTCTACCCCCTGCCCGCCGCTCAACATGACAGGGGTGGTGCGTCCCTACATCGTCCGCGTATCCATTTTTTTCGCGAGATGTTTGCATAATCTTAATTCATTTTGTACTTTGTGCCGCAAATACCAATAAAGATAAGTATGTATAAAAGAACATTCATGCAAACGCTGGCAGCGGTGGCAATGATGATGCTGCCAGCCGCCTGCGCGGACGACTACGACGACTCCGCCCTGTGGGACAAAGTGAACGACCACGAAGAGCGCCTCGCCGCGCTGGAAAAATGGCAGGAACAGACCAACCAAAGCATCGCAGCCATGCAGGAGCTGCTGAACACCACGGACATGATCACCGGCGTCAGCGCCGTCAGCGAAGGCGGCCAGACGGTGGGCTACACCATCACTTTCCTGCACTCCGACCCTATTACCATCTATAACGGCACGCCGGGCGCCGACGGCGAGGACGGTGCCGACGGAGCCGACGGACAGACGCCGCAGATAGGCCTCGCGCAGGCGGAGGACGGCAACTGGTACTGGACGCTGAACGGCGAACTCCTGACCGACGCCCAAGGCAACCCCATCCGCGCCAACGGACTGGACGGAGCCGACGGAGCCGACGGTGAAGACGGCGAAGACGGAGCCACAGGCCCCGAAGGCCCGCAAGGCAACGACGGCACTTCCGCCCCCACGCCGCAAATCCTGCTGGGTAGCAACATCCCTGCAAGCGGTAACGTCCAGACCGACAACGGCAAGGCAATCGACAACGCCTGGTACCTGAGCGTGGACAACGGCGCGACGTGGTACCGCGTCAGCGGCAAGGACGGCACGAACGGCGACGCCTGGTTCTCCGATGAACCCAAAAAGGAAGGAAACTACTACGTCTTCACCCTGACCGACCAATCTACTTTCCGCGTGGCCGCCTACCAGCCCTTCCGCATCCTGACCGAAGCGGAAAAGGACGGCACCACCACCTTCACCAACGCCACGGTAACCATCAACGGGGCGACCACCTTCTACCTTTATATAGATAATGACATCAAATATCAGGAAATCGTGGCGCAAATCTCGTCCGTGGACGCCGTGCTGACCCGCGCCGACGTCAGCGACTGGACGGTCGTAAAGGGAACCGAGCAAAACACCCTCACCGTCACGCCGGGCACCCAGCCCTACGCCCTGCTCGATGTCTCCCTCCTCCTCACCGACGGCAGCAAGCTGACGGCCTCGCGACTGCTGGAAGACCCGGGCTATACCGACGACGGACAGGGCAACTACACCGTGACCTCCGCCGAGGACCTGAAGAACATCGCCAAGCTGGTGAACGAACAATGGAATTTAGGCATCAATATCACCCTGACGAGCGACATCGACCTCTCGGGCATCGACTGGACGCCGATAGGCATAGACTATAACCACCAATACACCGGCACCTTCGACGGTGGCGGCCATACCATATCGGGGCTGACCGTTACGACGAGTGACCAATATGCGGGCCTGTTCGGCAACCTCAGCGGCACGGTGAAGGATGTGACGCTGAAGGACGTGAAGATAGAAAGCGATAACGGTGTGGGCTACGCCGGCGGCGTGGCGGGATGGAGCTTTGGCGGCAAGATTGAAAACTGCTCGGTGTCGGGCAGCGTCAGCGGTAGCGGCATGAACGGCAATGCGGGCGGTGTAGTAGGCTCCCAATATAAAGGTTCCATTACCGGGTGCAGCTCCTCGGCCACAGTGAATGCCGGGAGTACAGCCGGCGGCGTGGCAGGTGCGACGAATAATGGTGCCACCCTGACCGCCTGCTATGCCACGGGCAGCGTAAGCGTTGAAAATAACGCCACAAATGCTGCCTATGCCGGCGGCGTGGTGGGAAACAACGGCGGATTCAGCACCCTCCAAGCCTGCTATGCATGGGGCAGCGTGACCGGTAGCGGAAGCGTCTATGTAGGCGGCGTAACGGGAAGCAACGATTTAGGCACCCTGACTGCCTGCTACCATGCCAAAGGGACTGTCAGCGGCCCGGACGGAACCACAGGCGGCGTGGCGGGACGGAACTTCAAGGACTCCATGTTTGGTGGCGGTATCATCACCGCCTGCTACTGGGGAGGCAACGGTCAGGAACAAGGCATCGGTGAAGACCAGGTAGGTACCGGCGGAACCACACAGGTGACGGACGGCCTCTGGCAGAATGCCCTTGCCCACATGAACGCCGCCCTGAACGAATCAGGCTGGACGTACAGACTCGGCGGCGGCAATTTACCTGAATTGGTGCAAAAGCCATAAAAAGGCAGCCCGAAAGTTTGGCTGATTGGATAATAAGTAACCGAAGTATAACCCCCAAAAAGAAAGGAGGACGTGATGGAACACACGGACAATCCACCCGAAACATAGCCGCCGGGGGACGGAAACGGCAAAAGTAGCAAAATGACAGGATTTGGCGTCGGAAAGCGGGGTTGTGTCCGGCCCCGCGTGCCGTTCTGTCAATCCGAGGCCTCGGAAGCCTCGCCCCGCGCACGTTTCTGCCCGTACGAGCCCTCGGAAACCCAGCCCCGCGCACGTTTCTGCCCGTACGAGCCCTCGGAAACCCAGCCCCGCACGCGTTTCTGCCCGCCCGAGCCCTCGGAAACCCAGCCCCGCACGCGGGGGAGGATAAAAAAACGAATTGTCAACTAAAAAAACAACATTATGAAACAGATTGTACCCATTTCGCTGACAAGCCCGCCCGTCGGCACCCATCTGGAATTTCATACCCAGGTGAACAAGTACCTGCTGCAGGCCACCGCCGCCGCCCTGCACGTGGAGGCGCAGGCCGCGCAGTATGCCGCCCTGCTGGAACAGGAGGCGGCCATCGTCAACCGTCCCTCGGCGCAACGCTACACGCAGCAGCTGGCCGACGCCGACCTGCGTCGCGACCACGGCGCAGGCGTCCTGATGAACATCATCAAGGCGCAGG
>ERZ780198.30-NODE-30-length-137003-cov-17.226013_pt1 | contig 137003 bp, 132 predicted proteins | sample MGYA00510979_ERZ780198 | MGnify/ENA primary metagenome ERZ780198 (study PRJEB29588, sample SAMEA2158039) | human gut metagenome | biome: human gut; feature: human-associated habitat; material: faeces | place: Denmark | collected 2008/2010 ...
ACGTCGAAAATACTTGGCGGGTGACTGCCCGGGAAGATAGATAGATGCCGACATAAAGAAGAAAGCACAGTTCCTGTGCTTTCTTTATATATTCCTCCTTAGCTCAGTCGGTAGAGCGCGTGACTGTTAATCACGATGCCGTTGGTTCAAGTCCAACAGGGGGAGCCATTCAAGCACTGCTCAGGCAGTGCTTTTTTGTTGCTTGAAACACGCTTAAAGCTGAGCTGCGAAGTCGGTGGCAAAGCCTGTGGTGCGCCGCCGGTGGCGGAAGAAGCGAACAGGGTTTGGCGCAGCGGTCGGCTTTTTGCGAGAACACGAGCAGAAAAAGACGGGAACCGCAAGAGAAAGCGTGACACGGCTCACGATAGAGTTGGTTTAAGCGTGGCAGCGAGAACTGGACGAATTGAAAAAATCCGCCGAGGTTGACCGTGCTAAGGTTGAGAAGATGGGCGATGATGTGGCTGTTATGGAAACGCTGATTTATAATGTTCAGCGACTTACGAATTATGAAGAAAAACAGAATGAAATTCAGCGCAGGCGGTCTACTGAATTGGAATAACGATAGAAAGGCGGTGATAACAATGGCTGTTTGCGATATTCCTGATTACGAATTTGAAAACCTCGCACGAAGCTTTCTGCCTGCAATGCAGAAATATTTTTCAAGCGAGGAGGGAATGGCGGCTTATGAAAAGTGGCTGTCAGAACAGGAAGAAGAAACTTTAGAAACAGAAGAAGCAAAAGCAGCCTGAAATATAATTTGGATTTGGGGACATAGGTCTTTATTCAGACTATAATTTTATGCCCGATGGGCAGAGACAATTTTTGCGAAAGCAAATCCTTGCCTAAGTATCTTTATTATACCGCATTCCACGGATATATACATTGATTTTATAAGAATATATGGTATAATGTAAGATATGGGGGTGAGGATATGATAAGAATAGCTGTTTGCGATGATTTTAAGGATACAGTCAATCAAGTGAATGGGTATTTGTCTGAATACCAACAGCTTAGGAATCGAAAGCTCGATATTAAATCTTTTTTCAACGCAGAGGATCTGTGGGAATATTTAAGGAAAAATCGCTGCGATCTGATAATCCTTGATATCGAGCTTGTTAAGATGAATGGCGTGGAACTTGGACATCTTATTAGAACGGAACTGAAAGATAATATTATAAAAATTGTCTACATATCAGCCAAAAACTGTTATGATCGTCTACTTTTTGATGTACAACCTCTTAATTTCCTTCAAAAACCCATAGACAAAGAAAAGCTGTTTAAAATGATTGACTTGACCATACAGCTTTCAAACAATAATGAACGGTTCTTTACATTTGAAAATAAGCAGGGGGCATTTAGAATAAAATTTAGTGATATACTGTACTTTGAGAGCTTTGACCACGATATAAAAATCGCATCAGCAAGCGGAAACTATGAATTTAAATCCACTCTGTCGGAAGTAATGAAGCAGCTATCCAATTCGAGATTTTTACAAGTGCATCGTTCTTACATTATAAATTACAACAACACAAGCCATATTAAATATGAAGAAATAACCATGTCGAACGGCGACAAAATACCTGTCAGCAGAGACAGGCGTAAGGAAGTACGGAAAATCATATCCGAGTGGGAAGGAGTAGGGGTAGGAATATGAATGAGTTTATGCTATACACGTTAACCTATCTGTTTTCACAGGCATTGGGAATATATTCAATCTATAAACTGGTGAGAGCATTTTTTGAAGAATGCATAGTTAAAAGGTGTGTTGAAGTGGGTGCGTTTGTGGGATATTATGTGTTGACTTCTTCGTTATATCTAATTGTAAACGTTCCTATAGCAAATTTTGTAGTGAATATTATATCGGTTTTCTTGCTGACGTTTATGTATTCCTCATCGATTAAGAAAAAACTCCTTGTAGATGTTTTGACTTACATCTTTATGGCTGGAGTAGAAATGCTGGTTGTTACCCTAACCGGATACATTAGTTTTTCAATTACACAAACAAATGATTACCATTCAATATTTGGAATCGTAGTTATAAATATTTTAAAATATGTTGTATCAATGGCGGTTAGCGGATTTAAGAATATAAAGAATGGCAACACATTGCCTGTGTCATATTGGGTGCTGCTTTTGGTTATACCGGTTTCATCTCTGTTCATGCTTGTGGTGATTTTCCAATCCGACGGACTTGTTATATATCAAATTACGCTTTCAGTCATTGCCGTGTTAATTATTAACTCCACCGTGTTTTTTTTATTTGACAGATTGGCGAAATCACTTCTGGAAAAACAAGAAAAGGAGTTTGTGGAACAACAGAACAAATATTATGAGAATCAGTTGGAGCTTATAAACGTTTCACTTGAAAATTCAAGCATTCTGCGGCACGATATGAAAAATCATTTGCAAGCCATATTTACAGATATTAAAAACGGAAACATTATCGAAGCTCAACAACATATCTCAGACATAACAGATGTCTATAATTCAGATGGCGAAATAATACACACCGGGTATCCCGCAATTGATAGCATAGTCAATTTCAAACTGCAATCCGCAAGGAAAAACGTAGTGAAAGTCAATGTCAGCTCCACTCTTCCGCAGGGGTTGAACATTTCCTCTTTTGATTTAACCGTTATCTTTGGCAACTTGATAGACAACGCTTTACAAGCGGTTTCGCTTGTTCCAGAAAACAAATTCATAGATTTAGCCTTACACTATTCCAAAGGAATGATGCTGATAAAGGTCTCCAATCCCTTTATCAATGAGATAAAAAAATCTGGCGACAAAGTAATAACCACAAAAAAGGATAAGAAAAATCATGGATATGGATTGACAAGCGTTAAAGAAGTTGTTGAAAAATACAACGGAACGATCGACATTATCCCTGAAAACAACATTTTTACTGTTACAGTTGTTCTTTATGTCGATTGAATTGTGAACAACAGGCTCGTGGGAATAATCCCATGAGCTTGTTTTTTTACAGTTCACGTTCGATTTATATACAGTTCACGATTTACTCCTTGAAAAATCAGCCAATTTTATATAGAATAATGTTAGGCAAGTTATGGAATGCTTGTCAAAACAGAAAGGACGGTTTCGTTATGAAAAACCAAAAAGCAATTACCAAAGCAATAGGCATTAAAAAGGCGATTGCAGCTGCAACTAAGATGGCAACAGCAGTCAATTTTAATTCGGCTTGTATGTTTGTTGCTTACCAGCCGAAGCTGCCTAAAGATGCAAAAAAGCTCCGCAATTTCTGATTATGGAGCTTTTAGCAAGGCTGGCGGGCAAAATTGTAAACAACCTTGTTCATAGCGGCGTGATCAAAGAGGAAGACGCGGAGATATACATATACGGTATAAATCAAATACTGACATCTGTGCTCAGCGTGTCTTCCGCTTTGATTATCGGATTGATTTTCGGTGTGTTTCCTGAGATCGCGGTATTCATGGCGGCTTATATTCCGCTGAGATCGTTTGCGGGCGGATATCATGCCAAAACGCCTTTGAGTTGTTATGTTTTTTCTGTAATAATGCTGATTGTTGTTTCAATCGGTTTGAAATATCTACATTTAGCGGATTGGGTATACTATGCCGTTTTGGTAGCAGCAACACTTGTTGTGCTTGTACTATTTCCCGTTGAGGATAGGAACAAACCGTTAGATGAAATCGAGCATAGGGTATACAAAAAGCTGACAATACTTATAGCGGCAACAGAACTTCTGATTGGGATTGTGCTAAAACTAATGGGAATGGATAATCTGTTTGTTGCTGTGGTATACTCGTTTGTCGTGTTGAGTTTTATGCTTGTTGCAGGAAAAGTTAAGAACCATTGATCTGTTGATCCTTGGTTCGGTATTTACCTGAAGGGAGGCGAATATTATAATTTACACAAGTGTTAAAGTAAAAGGTTTTTGGGTTGAGTATTGCCGAATTTTGCAAAAGTCTTAAGCACTATGAACGAAAGAAAGGTTGTGTACTATGTTTAGCAAAATCAAGCACGGGTTTGACAGGAAAGCCAAAAGATTGGTTGCACTCATGCTCGCAGCATCAATGCTTTGTGGAATAGCGGGCTGCACTAAAGAACCATCGGAATCTCCTGCGGATATCAATGACACTTCGATTGAACTATCCAACGACAATGACGAAATTGGTTTTGATATTGATAGGGTTCGAAAAAATATCATTATCAAGGGGCAAACGATTGAAATTCCCGTTAAACTCGGCGAAATACCCGAGGGTTGGAGCTACAAGTTATATGACGAGAATGACGTTTACCTTCGGGAAAATCAGTTCTTGGCAACAATGTATTACAACGGAAATGAAATGTATATTGCCGCTTTGGAAAACTTTTTTCCCGATAAGCCGAAGGAAAGTATTATCTATAATTTAACCATAGAAACAGATGATTGCTCAATAGATGGATTAGTTCCGTTTAAAAGTACAAAGCAAGAAGTGGTTAAAAGATATGGCGAACCCGTTCCAACGGCTAGTGATGATGAATACTATCTTTACGGAATAGTGAACGGAGAAAATAAGGTTGGCGGTAGAATAAACGACCATAGTTTAGGTATTCGATTTGACGAGAGTGATATCATTACTGAAATCAGCATAACTTATGCCGATTTGAGTGTTAATTATTGTCCAGCATACTTGATGCAAGATTTGGCTAATTTAACAACTTCTAAACAATTGGAGAACTATCCGACGTTTGGATTTGATACAAGAGGCAAGTATGCCGATGCAAAAACTTCGTTTATTGTTTCAAGTGGCTTTGGTGCGGATTTTGTAGTGTGTGGTATGGTTGATCCACATATGCAACCCACATATTACCTCATTGCTCATAACACACCTGAATCGCAATATGATTCTGAATAGGAGGTGAGAACGTGAAGTCAAACTTAAAAAAACACATTCTGATGACTGCACTAAACATTGTGGTTGTTGTTGTGTACTTTGCAATAAGCTTTTTTGCCTTACCTAATATTCCAGGCATCGGAAAATCTATCAGTACAGATTTAGATGTTATAATAATTAGTATGCCTATTTTGGTGATTTCGATTATCATGTTGATTAATGAGCAGCATTTGTGGTTATGGATTGTGCCAGATATCATCTACTGTGTTCTTATGATTACAACCTCAAATGATAATTATCATCCATACGGAATAGGTGTATTTGGGTTTGATCCATTAAATCGAACTTATGAAAGGGATATTGCGCTTATTGAGAGCATTATAGTTTTGGCTATAATGCTAATAGTGCAATCAGTCGCCAAATTGCTAACCAGACTAATAAAAAGAAAAAAGGAGGGTGGTAAAGGAAAATCATAATTGATTTATTCGTGATATAAGCGTAAGTTTTGATGAAACTATTTTACAAGGTGGTAAAACCGCAGACAAAACAATAAGCTTGTGGACACTGAAATCCGTGTATCAGAATAATTTTTCTTTTACCGGTGTCGCCAAATTCAAGAATTTTCATAAAGAAACATCCTTTCAAATTCCGATTTATCGGGCAGATTAACTGCTCTTATAAACTCATTATACTACGCATTCCCACTTTTTTCAACCACTTTTCCAATCAAATTCCCATCGGCACAGCCTCGTCAATATCCGCCTCCCGCTTAGGCTTTGTGATCCCCATAAACTGCTTAAGGGAATGCTTTCAAGCCGAAATTCTCGGACATTCTGCGTCGCCTCCTTGAAAATGGGCATAAAAAAAGAGCCTTGCGGCTCGGGGGATATAGGAAAAGGGGCAACCGTGCGTGGTTGCTCCTTTAGTGCGTTAAACTGTTCGATAAATGGGGATTTACCTCTCTATTCCAAAAATACCTTATCCAATTCATCCATCATAATCCCCGGATTAAATAACGAATTTTCACAATGAAATTTACCCTTGAAACATTTTATCGTTGCTGCAGGATAATATTTTTTTACAAGCTTTGCTGATTTCTTTGCAAGCATTTCGTTGAATGTTGTTCCGTGAAAATAATAGACTGCTGTACTTGGGGTGCGTATGGTATTGCTCAAATTAAAATCTGCTATGCAGCTTATGGAATTCCGAATTGTTAAATCAGACATATTATCAAGAATAGCGATAAAATGTTCAAAGTGTTCTGCAGGACAGATTTTTTTCGCATTATTCAAGGTTTTGGTGTCACGCTTCTGCGATTTGTGAGTAACATCAAGATAGAAATTCATAGTAAAGTTTTTTACAAAGTTGTTTTCTGATACTAACGGCGAACCATCGAAAATAACTTTTTCAAAGGATAATCTGCCATTCTGCCACAAAGTTGCAGTAAGCACTCCGCCCATTGACATTCCAAATACGGCATAAATGTTATTCCCATATCGTTGGAGAATATATTCCTCAATTTCCTTTGCGTCAGAAGTAAAAGAAATAAAATCTTCTTTAACCTCCGGATTATGCCCTGACATTATAGGTACAATGATATGAAATCTGTTTTTATAGTATTCTATGTATTTGTTCCACACTTGCCAAGGACACTGAAATCCGTGTATCAGAATAATTTTTCTTTTACCCGTGTCGCCAAATTCAAGAATTTTCATAAAGAAACATCCTTTCAAATTCCGATTTATCGGGCAGATTAACTGCTCTTATAAACTCATTATATTACGCATTCCCACTTTTTTCAACCACTTTTCCACTCAAATCCCCACCGGCACAACCTCGTCAATATCCGCTTCACGCTTAGGCTTTGCGACCCTATAAAAACTTGAAGTAGGATTACAACAGTTTTTCTAATTCTATCAGTAACTTTTCTTTCATATCTTCTAATTCTGTCTTTGAAGGGCGGTTATTATCATTGTACATTTTTTCCATAGGATACCACCAAACAGGTCCTTTTCCGTTGTTGCCATAGTTTTCTATATCTCCGCTTTTCCTTGGGAATAGGTGCCAGTGCAGATGTGTATCGCCATTGCCTAACAATTCATAGTTCATTTTTTCTGCTCCAAAAGCGTTTGAAACTGCTTCGGCGACTATGGACATTTCCTCTAAAAACTTAATCTTTTTCGAATGGTTTAATTGAAACAGTTCTGTTTTGTGTTCTTTGCAAAGAAATAATGAGTAGCCCTTAAAATGCTGATTATCGCCAATAACTACATAGCCTGTTTGCAATTCTTTAACGAAGTATGGATTCGTACCATTGTTGATCATTTTAATTCTGTCGCATATAAAGCACATACTCTAAACCTCTCATTTCCTGTTTATCCGGAATAATAACTACTTGTTCAAGACTGTTATAGCATAATCTTTTATGTTATTCTGCTTTATAAATGAAAAAAATTATAAAATCTTTTCCATATACCCACAGGTAAAAGGGAAAAAATCATATTTTTTGGTTCCTGTATGTGTAAATCCGAATTGCTCATACCAATTTTTTAATTTTTTGTTTTCCTCGACTATTCCGATGTTGATTTTTACGCAATTTGTTTTTTTGGCAGTACTAAAGGCATGAAATAACAGCTCTTCACCGATTTTTCTGTGTCTGTATGTCGGAAGTACACATAAATTATTTAACTCACACTCATTATTACTCTGCAATAGCAATGAATAGTAGCCAACAATTTTCCCGTTATCTCAAAAGGCATACATACGTCTATGCTCACCGAATAAATGCCACTTTAATCTTTCTTCAGTAGTTGCGAATGCTGTGAATTTAGGTGCATTTTCAGCGGTAAAGCCAAACTCGTCAGCAACTGTGGCAAAGCTGACTCTGATTACATTTACACACTCGCAAATATCTTTTTCATTCACTTCCTTTATCATGGTAAGTACCTCCGTATTTAGATTTAGGAGCAGTGCGTTGGTTCTTAAATAAATTGTATCATATAAAACTTAGTAATTCAAGGGATATTTACAAAAAGGCTGAACAATCACTTGATGATGTATGAGAAAGAATTTCAAGCATTCACGTTTACTGCTCATCAAGCCTTTTAACAGCTTAAATGATGCGGACAAACAAGCCGTGAATATTAAGCTCTCGTATTAGGCGGATATTATGGACGCACACTGTCTGAAAGAAAAATTTTTCACTGTTTTGCGAAGCAGTGCCGAACAGGCTGAAACAATGCTGTCAGAGTGGATACATATTGCCGAGATAAGTTCACTTGAAGATTTTCGGTATTGCGCTCGAACGCTGAAATCATGGTTTGACGGCATTATCAGTTCATTTGCTTACAGTTACACAAACGGCTTTACCGAAGGCTGTAACAACAAGGTTAAAGATTTAAAGAGAAATGCTTACGGTTACAGAAATTTCAGAAGATTCCGTAACCGTATTCTACACATTTTTTCTCATCAAAAATTATCAGCGGATTCTTGATCCGAACCCGCTGACGCAATTTTTCTGTTTTTTCGTACCCCAACTATTGACAAAGAGCCTAAAGTAAATTATAATGAAGATAAGCTAAATAAACCGAAAAGGCAAACATTATTTAGCCATCTTAAAACCAATTTATTTATTATGTTTTTTAAGGAGCGTGCAGCTATGAACAACAAAACGAGATCCTCAATACAATTCAAAAGAATGCTTTCATTACTGATGACATTCTTCATGTTGGCATTAAGCATTAGTGGCGTTAGTGGCATTAGCGGTTTTAGCACTACAGCATCCGCAGCGAGCAATGGATTCTATGTTAATGGAACATCCATCTATGATGCAAACGGCAACATATTTAAGATGCGTGGTTTGAACATACCGCATGCGTGGTTCAGTTCTTATACAGAAACATCTATTAAGGCGGCTGCATCTTTGGGAGCCAACACTGTGAGAGTTGTATTATCTGATGGTCAGATATACAGCAAAACCTCTTCCGGTGAGGTTGAGTATATAGTTAATCTTTGCAAGCAGAATAACCTGATTTGCATACTTGAGGTACATGATACAACCGGTAGTGACAGCACATCATATCTTAATAATGCTGTAAACTATTGGATCGAGCTTAAAAATCTTCTTAATTCCAACACTAAATATGTCATTCTTAACATTGCAAATGAATGGTATGGCTCGTGGAATGGAAGTGCATGGGCAGAAGGATATAAGTCAGCAATCAAGTCTTTGCGAAATGCCGGAATAAACAATATGCTGATGGTTGACTGCGCCGGCTGGGGACAGTATCCTGATTCGATCAAGTACAATGGCAAAGAAGTATTTAACGCAGATTCACAGAGAAATACGGTGTTTTCTATCCATATGTATGAATATGCAGGTGGGGATTCAACAACTGTAAAAACTAATATTGATAATGCGCTCTCTATCGGCGTTCCGGTCGTAATCGGTGAATTCGGAGCACAGCACACAAACGGCGATGTAGATGAGCAGACCATCCTGAACTATTGTGCGCAAAAGGGTGTCGGCTACCTTGGATGGTCATGGAAAGGAAATGGTTCGGGTCTTGAGTATCTTGATATTTCAAATACATGGGATGGATCCAGCCTGACAGATTGGGGCAATACCTTATTTTATGGTACAAATGGAATAAAGAGCACCGCTTCTGTTTGTTCCGTATATGGTACTTCATCTGGCAGTTCTTCCGGAAATGTTTATACCGATTCAAACGGAGCTGTGATAGGTCTTGACGGTACATATTACATTAAGAGCGTACACAGCGGCAAATACCTTGATGTTGCAGAAGGACGCTCTGCAAATGGTACAAATATTCAGCAGTATCAGTTTAATGGCAGCGATGCACAGAAATTCAAGCTTGTTGGTGATGGTAATGGATATTATTCTATCCTCACAGCTTGCTCGAATTACAACAGCGGTATTGACGTATATGCCGAAGGCACTTCCAACGGCACTAATATAATACAGTGGAAGCATAGCGGCGGAGATAATCAGAAATTCCAGATTGTCAAAATAGGCGATGCGTATGCTATCAAGACAAAGATCACAAGTTGCTATTCGTGCTTAGATGTGTATAACTGGAGCACGGCCAATGGCGGCAACATAGCTCAGTATGAATATTGGGGCGGTAATTGCCAGCTTTGGTATCTTGAAGCGTGTTGATTAACTTGTCGTAAGCTAAAATGCTATTAATTTTAAATAGTTTATTACAGGTTAAAAATCAAAACAACTGAAATGGTGTTTATTATATTCAGCAAAATCAAGCGAGGGTTTGACAGGGAAGGTAAAAGGGCGGTTGCGCTGTTGGCAACGATAACTTTGCTATGTAGTTTCACGGGATGTGCCGGTAATGAAGCGGGTAGTGCTGTTCCCGATAGTGTTACAAGCGTATTGCAAAGCACACATGTTTCAGAATCGAAAGACTCACAGGATTCAGAAACCAACTCGGATAACACTAGTTCGTCCGACTCTCAAAACGAGCCATGCAGCAGTCAATCGGATTTTGATTTTGATGAGGCTGTGAAAAACATTACGCTGTTTGGGAGTAAAATATCTTTACCGTGCACGATAGAGGATTTCGGGGAGGATTATTCATTACTTGAAACAAATTTAACAACGTTTGGCGATATTTCATCATGTAGTATTTTATATCAGGGAAAAAGCATCGGAACGGTTTCTCTGATTGGGTACAAAAATGATGGCAATCTTAACGATAAGAAAATCGTTTCTTTGTCATTAGGATTTATTGCAAAAGATGTAGGTGCGAGCGATTCGCTTAAAGAGGCTTTATATGAGAGCCGCGGTTGGTACAATGGTTTGATTGAAGTTGATTTTGCCGGATTGTCATTTGAATCAACGAAAGTTGAAGTGGAAAGTTTATTTGGTAAACCGGATAATAGTGATGATGATTCTGCGGATTATAAGTTTTATTCCAATGACCAAAGCAACAGTGTCGAAGTAAGGTTTTATCAAGATAAGGTAAAACAAATCATCGTATATATGAATGGAGAAAATAATTACGAGCAACAACAGTGATGTTTTAAATTTCTTGGAAGATGTTCAGAACGCAGTAAATATATAATGTGCGTAATGCCTTAGAGGCAGTTTCAAATGCGGTCTCCGATTTAACCAAAAACGTTCATTTGGGAGCATCAATTTTCAAATGAGCCGTGGCTTTGGTGGTTCTGCGAGAATTGTATGGCAGGATGAAAACATTGTGGTTTATGAGTACGCACCATTCAATCTCAATGAGCCGGAATACAGAAATAGCGAACACGTCTATGATGGACGGATTACAATCAGTAAGGATAGCATGGTGGAGCCGGAGATCCATGAAAAACTGAAAGTGATGCATAGCGGCAAGAATAAGCTGATTATCAAACGTTTACGGCGTGATGTGGATTTCGGCGCATTGCTGGACGCAGGAAAAATCACTATTGAAAACAGTCGTTACTGCTGGCATTTGGTTGGAACAGAAAAGAGCATCGGTATGATGGCAATGAAAATTGTTTTTCGAATTTATGACCATTATCAAGATGAAGGAACTCTACCGGAAACGGTAAGTCTGCATTATTGAGCGATGAAAATATCATAGATGGCAGTGGATATATCGTACACTATAAAAATCAAAACGGTTTGCAGATGGCTGACTTGATTCAGCTGCCTGCAAACCGTTGTTTTATATTTTAACCGTGAACGTAAGCATATTGGTGTTTTGTTTATCTGTGGTGTCGGTGCGGGATTCTGTGGCGGAGGCAGATACATTTTCAGCGGTTATCGAGCCTTTGTGGAGTTCGGCTATTGCCTGAGCCACCGATAAGCCTATGCCGTAGCCGCCGTTTTTCTGCGTTCTTGCGCTGTCGACCCTGTAAAAGCGGTCGAACAGCTTTTCGGGGTGGTCTATAGGCTCGCAGGTGTTGGCGATGTTGAGTGTTATGTTCTTTTCGCTGCCGTAAAGCTCAGCTCTTATGACACCTCCGCTTTCGGTATATTTGACCGCATTGTCAAGCAGTACCGTCATAAGCTGTACTATACTGTCACGGTTGCCGCTGAGCCTGATGCCTTTTTTGATGTCCTGTTCAATCATTATGCCTTTGAGGGCGGCAGGCTCTATAAATGCGCCGACGGTATCTTCCGCCGCAGTGCTTATATCGAATTCGCACATCGGGAGCTTTGTTGAGCTTTCATCCATTTTGGCAAGCATCAGCAGATTCTGCATAAGTCCGCTGAGTCTGAGCGTCTGCGCACGGATATTCTTGCTCCACTTGTTTTCGCCGTTGTGAAGCTCCATTGCATCTGTATTGGCAAGGATAATGGCAAGCGGCGTCTTAATTTCGTGACCTGCGTTTGTGACAAACTGCTTTTGCTTTTCAATGCTTCGTGCAACAGGGGCGATAGTTTTGCGGGAAAGAAGAATTACGAGCAGCAGCATCATAAGCCAGCCGAATATTCCTGCACCGACCGATATAAACAGTACGGTAAAGAAGGAGCTTATCTGCATACCGTTGTCAAGAAGGATGATAACTTTGCCTTCTGCACGCTTAGTTTCGCTTATCCTGTACAGAAAGCCGCTGTATGTGCCTGTTCCCGAAGCGTTATTTTTAAGTGCTTCGGTAATAGCGGCCGCTTCGTCTTCGGTAAGCGAGGATATATGAGTTACATCCGTCCTTATGATATTGCCGTTTTTGTCGATCGCAACGGCGGCATAGCGTGCAGAATCCACTGCGTTTTTATCGTGTCTGCCAAAGCCGTTGTTCTTTTTATCGTCGGGCGGTTTAGTTCCATTGTCCTGCGGCGGAAAATCGGGATTATTCTGACTGCCGGATGCGTCGGTTGTATCTGCGTTCCACTTTGTTGAGGTTTCAAAGCTGTAGCAGAGCATCTCCATAAGCCTGTCGTTATCGTTGCTTGTAGTGAGATAATTGAAAACGTTTATTCCGCCGATAAGCACGACAAGCAGAATTGTTACCGCCAGCATAGCGGATATGATAAACTTTTTCTGCAGCTGTTTTACCATCAGTCAGCATCCCCGATCTTTGCAAGAGTATAGCCAACACTGCGCTTGGCTCGGATTTCAATATCCGCACCGATAGCGGCAAGACGTTTTCTTACATAGGATATATATACCCATACTGCGCCGCTCTCTGCATCGCTCTCATAGCCCCAGACCTTTACGAGAATATCCTCAGTGGAAAGATAGATGCCCTTGTTGAGCATAAGAAGCTCCATCAGCTTGTATTCTATCTTGGGCAGGACAATAGACTGCAACGGTCCTTTAAGCTCGCAGCTGCTGAGATTGAGCGACACATTGCCGAATGTCATTATATCGGGCGTGAACCTGTCTTTCCTGCGGAGCATTGCTCTGACACGGGAAAGAAGCTCGCCCATTACAAACGGCTTCGGCAGGTAATCGTCCGCACCCATATCAAGCCCTGCTATCCTGTCCTCGACCTCAGCCTTTGCGGTAAGCAGGAGAATGGGAGTGGTGTTCCCCTCGCTCCTTAGTGTTTTAAGCACCTCCAAGCCGCTCTTTTTCGGCATCATTATATCAAGAATTATCCCGTCATACTGCTCGGCTCTTGCGTAATCAAGAGCGTCAGCACCGTCATAAACCGTGTCTACCGTATAATTATGATAGGTCAGAATGTCGGTCACAGCCTCAGCCATACTGACCTCATCTTCTGCAAACAGGAGCTTCATAATATCACCGTCCTTTATGATATTGATATTATAGTGCGGTTAGCTTAGAACAGCCTTAGAGCGTATGAGATTTTATGCGAAATCTAAAGCTCAGCATTTACTTATATCCGGCGAACGTTGCCGGAACAATCAGGCATATACAAAAAAAGCTGCCGCAGTGCGACAGCTTTTAAAAGCATTAATTATTCTGCAGATGTTTCTGTGCTTGTTTCAGATGAGGATTCGGCTACTGAGGAATCAGCAGAAGAAGCGTCAGTTGAAGAAGCGGAAGAATCTGTCGATGAAGCATCGGAAGATGCCGATGAAGCTGAGGAATCGTCACTTGTAACGGAAGATGTTACAGATGATGTTGCGGAGCTTGTTGTCGAAGAATTATCCGACTTGCTGAAGTTACCGCTGTACATAACGACGAAGTTAACAACGAGAGCCACAACAAAGAAAATCACTGCGGCAATCTTTGTAAGTCTGTTCAGCTTAGCCTCATTTGAACGGCCTGAATTTCTCTGATAATAGTTGTCTGCACTACCGCCTGTAATCGTCTGCGACATACCCTGCTTTGTATCCTGCATAAGTACCACGAGTACGATGAAAACACAGGCAACAATCAGAACAATAGCACTGATTATTTCTAATATTCCCATTTATATGTCCTCCTTATAGGAATACGGGTAAGTCCGAGATCTGTTTATCGTACAAACCCAAAATTATTCTAACACGCAAATGCTATTATAACATAAAAGGAAATGAAATGCAAGTGTTTTCGGGAATTATTTTAATGCAGAAAGTGCTTTTTTTCCTATATCGTGGCGGTAATGTGCCTTTTCAAAGCTGATCGTATCCACTGCCTTATAAGCTGTGTCGAGTGCTTCCTTTAATGTATCGCCGTAAGCGGTAATACCGAGAACACGTCCTCCTGCCGTAAGGAACTTTCCGTCCTCCAGCTTTGTGCCTGCGTGGTAAACGAATGCGCCCTCGCACTGACCGTTTTCGTCAAGTCCGCTTATCACCTTGCCTGTTTCGTACTTTTCCGGATAGCCGCCGCTTGCCATTACAACGCAGGCGCATGATTTATCGCTCCACTTGATGTCAAGCGTATCGAGTTTTTCTTCCCAGACAGCTTCGATTATATCCATAATATCCGTTTCAAGCAAGGGGAGAACCACCTGTGTTTCGGGATCACCGAAGCGGCAGTTGTATTCAATTACCTTTGCACCGTTCGGGGTCAGCATAAGACCGAAGTAAAGGCAACCCTTGAACGGTCTGCCCTCAGCCGCCATAGCCTTTATAGTAGGCAGGAATATCTTTTCCATACATTCCTGCTGTTTGTCGGGGGTGTAGAGGGGGTTGGGCGCAATCGTACCCATTCCTCCCGTGTTAAGACCCTCATCGTTGTCATAAGCACGCTTGTGATCCATAGAACTTATCATAGGCTTTACTGTCTTTCCGTCTGTGAACGCAAGAACGGTTACTTCGGGACCTGTCATAAATTCTTCGACAACTATTTCACTGCCGGATTTGCCGAATTTTCCGTCAAGGAGCATTGAACGTACTGCGTTTTCTGCCTCCTGCTCGTCCTTTGCGATTATAACGCCCTTGCCGAGTGCAAGACCGTCACACTTGATAACGGCAGGGAAGCTGTTCTGCTTTTTGATATATGCTATAGCCTCATCTGCGTCCGTGAAGGTTTCATAAGCCGCAGTGGGAATGTTGTACTTCTTCATCAGAGCCTTCGAGAAAACCTTACTGCCCTCAAGAATAGCGGCATTTGCTCTCGGTCCGAAGGTCTTGAAGCCCTCTGCGTTTAGCTTGTCCACCATACCCATAACCAGCGGATCGTCGGGGGCTACGAATACATAGTCGGGTCTGAGCTTCTTTGCAAGTTCAACACAGCCGTCAATATCGGTTGCCTTTACATTAAAGCACTCGGCATATTTCGAGATACCGCCGTTGCCGGGTGCGGCATACAGCTTGTCTACCTTCTTAGATTTTGCAAGGGCTGTTATTATGGCGTGTTCTCTGCCGCCTCCGCCTATTACAAGTACGTTCATATTAAAAATACCTTTCTTTCTTTTGATTTATTCATTATTCGATGATAAGGCCAAGCAGCTTTGCGAACATTGCCGCCTGCCACACATCGACCTTTGCGCCTTTTAGCTCCGCTCCCGTATCGGAAACGGTAAGACCTTCGATATTACAGGAGGTGAAGTCAAGCCCTGCAAGCTTTGTGCCGAAAAACACAGACCTTGCCAGCGTAACGTTTTTAAACTCCGTCTGTTTTATCTCACACGAAGAAAACAGAGCGGAGGAGAAGTCGGTATCTGTCACAGCTACCGATTGCAGCTTTGAACGCTGAAAATCCGACAACTCAAAGCTGCCCCCGTCAAAGCTGACGTTTTTATAAAACGAGTATTTGAAAGCTGTTCCGACCGCCTTACAGGAGATGAACGAGCAGGCTTTGAAATAGCTTTCGGAAAAATCGCTGTTTGAAATATCGCAGCCCTTGAAAACGCAATCTATAAAAGTGCATCCGGAAAAATCGCAGGCTGTAAAGCGGCATCCGTGGAACAGGCAGTTTCTGAAACAGATAGCCGAAAAATCGGTTTCGGCGCATATCAGCCTCGAAAAATCCGCCGCAATAAAATCCGATTCGTCATCACGCACTTTTGAAAGCTCGGCATCAATATCAGTTACCGCAAAAAGATTATCGGGAAGCTTCGGAGCGGTCAATGACGCAGATAATGACTTTAATTCTGCTGTCATGTGTTTACGGAATTGTCAAACGACATTGACCCGAGCGTGTATTCAAGCGCCTTTGTGACTGCTTCTTCGTTATTGTCAAGGTGCAGAGCAATCAATGTGTACACTTTATTGCCGTGACGGGCAAAATATATGTGCTGTGTTGCGGCAACGGAATTATCTCCGTCCGAGGATTTTACAGTTCCGTAAAATGCGTCGGTGTTGCCGATTTTAACCATGCTCTTGGTCGATGAATCGACATTATCGCCAACGACATAATAACTCATGAATTCCTCGCCGATCTCGGCTACCGTTCTGCCCTTTGTATCTTCGTCCTCATCGCTGCACATAGCAACGATATTGGATGTGATCTCGCCGTCATCGGAATAATGTACAAGATAAAGCTCGTTTTTATCTTCTTCATATTCGCTGACGCCGGTATTGAAGTATACTCCGTCATCGTACATCAGAGAAAATTTGTTTATTTTATACTTGGTCGGACTTCCAACGGGGGTATACTGAGCAGGGGCAGGGGACGGTTTTTTCGTTTCGGACTTGTCGGTAATTGACGTGTTCGAGGTTTCGGGCTTTGCGGTCGTTGTTTCCGCTTTTGTAGTTTGCGTTGATGTTGCCGCAGTAGTTACTGCGGTAGTCTGCGGTGTCACTGTCTGGGGAACGGGGGTTGTTGATGATGTGGTCCGGCTATCCGGATTTATGCCAAGCGGGTTTTCAATCGTTTTGGAGCAACCGCACATTCCTGCGAGAATTGATGCGGCACAAATCAATAATAGTGCTTTTTTCATCGGTCTTTCCTTTCTTCCGCTTTTATCGGCGGATGTTGAAGAATATAGAACGGTGTGGACTGTATTGTGAAAAATTCTGCGTATGACGGCATTATGTATCGGAATAACAGCGTGGTAGTTTTGGTAGTAACCGTCACGGTATAGCCTTTTTGCTTTGTAAACAAGGTCATAGGCTTGTAGGTCACGTTCTCAACGTCCGTGTATTTGAAAATATAGGTATGGCGTTTGCTTGCAATACGCATAAGACGTTCATCGGCATAGTAGCTGTACTGTTGTTCGCCGCCTGCAACTATCATTATATACCATATCGGCAGTATCGGCAGAATTACAGCGAGAGCAATTTTGATTATTATGATTGATATGTTACCTGCTACTGCGCCTCCGCCGAAAAGTACACCCAGTGAATACAGGGCGAACATCACTTCAAAGATACACGCTATTGCTATTTTCAGTGCAGCAAACTGTGACAGTACCCGAAACGTACCGCTCTGCCTGAATTCAAATCTGCCGTCAAGGATGTCTTTATCTGTGTAAGTGAAATGCATAGTGATACCTTTATTGTAATTTAAAAATAACGGGCGGACGTGCCGCCCGTTTACTGAGCTTATCAGTGGTGGAAAAGTCTGATTCCCGTGAATGCCATTGCGATACCGTACTTGTTGCAGGTGTCGATAACATTATCGTCACGGATAGAGCCGCCGGGCTGTGCTATGTATTCAACACCGCTTCTGTGCGCTCTTTCAATGTTGTCACCGAAGGGGAAGAATGCGTCTGAGCCGAGCGCTACGCCCTTCATTGTTGCAAGCCACGCTTTCTTTTCTTCTGTCGTGAATACGGCGGGCTTTACCTTGAAGATGTTTTCCCATGCGCCGTCTGCGAGAACGTCCATATAATCTTCACCGATGTAAAGGTCGATAGCGTTATCTCTGTCGGCACGTCTTATGTTATCTACAAACTGTAAGCCCATAACCTGAGGTGACTGTCTTAAGTACCAGTTGTCAGCCTTTGTACCTGCAAGACGTGTGCAGTGGATTCTTGACTGCTGACCTGCACCGATACCGATAGCCTGACCGCCGCAAGCATAAGCTACGGAGTTTGACTGAGTGTACTTTAATGTGATCATTGCTATTGCAAGATCTATCTTTGCGCTCTCGGGTATATTCTTATTCTCGGTCACAATGTTTGAGAACAGCTTATCGTCAATAACCAGCTCGTTTCTGCCCTGCTCGAAAGTAACGCCGAAAACCTGCTTACGCTCGATAGGCTCAGGAACGTACTCGGGGTCGATCTTGATTATATTGTAGTTGCCCTTTTTCTTTGACTTGAGAATTTCAAGCGCTTCGGGATCGTAATCGGGAGCGATAACACCGTCGGAAACTTCACGCTGTATTATCTTTGCCGTTGAAACATCGCACTTGTCCGACAGAGCGATGAAGTCGCCGTATGATGACATTCTGTCGGCACCTCTTGCTCTTGCATAAGCGCAGGCAAGGGGTGACAGCTCGCCGAGATCGTCTACCCAGTATATCTTCTTGAGCGTGTCTGTGAGGGGAAGTCCTACAGCGGCGCCTGCGGGTGAAACGTGCTTGAATGATGTTGCGGAGGGAAGCCCTGTAGCCTTCTTAAGCTCGCTTACAAGCTGCCAGCCGTTGAAGGCATCCATAAAGTTTATATAACCGGGCTTGCCGTTAAGCACTTCGATAGGAAGTGAATTTCCGTTTGCCATGAATATTCTTGACGGCTTCTGATTGGGGTTGCAGCCGTACTTTAACTGAAGTTCGTTCATTGTAGTAAAGTTCCTTTCGCTTACTTGTTTTTGTTTACTATGCGTGATTCATACTTGCCTGTGGCAATGTCGATATAACGTGTAAAGAGTGAAACCTTGTTGTCTGCATTGAGGTTTTCCCATACCATTGATGTGAACGTGTCTATATCCGTATCGGGAATAACCACTGTTTTAGGCTCGCCTTCGTAGCTCGGCAGGGGGTTGCCGTCACACTTGTAGGTGTGAATGAACTTGCCCTTGCCGTTTAAGGGATTGCTGTAAGCGTAGGTGTATCTCTGACATGATGAGCCGTCGCCGTCTGCGCTCTTTAAGATAGACATTGCAAAATTCATTTCGCCGTTGTCAAGGTGGACTATACCGGAAATTCTCGGTGTGTAGTTGGGCTTGTCATCTTCAAATTCTCTTGTTCTGAGAGCCTGCTCGAATGTCATCTGCTTGTCCATAAGCTCATAGATAGTGTCGGTCTGGTCGCCGTTTGTAACTATCGTCTTGTTGCCGAGAACTCTTACGGGTGCATAAATGATGAGATGGGGATCTTCCATCTTGCTTTCATCAAAAGCCTGTGTTCTGATACCCTCGCCGTCCTCTACAAAAATTCTGTTACGGCTGTTTTCGCTTCTGCCCATAATAAAGTAGGCGATGACAGCTTTTTTGCCGTCTGCGGATTTTCCTATCACGATGCCTCTGCCGTGATAAGCAAGAGAGTTAAGCTCTTTTTCAAGTGTTACAACTTCCATATAGCCTCCTGTTGATTACAGCGTGCCGAGATAGCACACCGTCTGATATAACACGGTCACATGACCGTCCGTTACAAATTCGTCAAACGCTTTTTCAAGCTCCGATAAAAATTCCCTGTAATTGCCGTCACTGCTTTTCGGTGCGTGTGAACGTGACAGCGTATCTCCGATAAACTGTTCCTTTGTCATAAGAAACGGGTTATCGTATGTGAAAACCTTGCAGTCGCCCAAATATACTTCTTTGAAGAATTTATCGCCCTCTTTGTCCTCATCAACGCCGTTATGTCCGACAAAGACGTGCCCTGTGTGGAATGTTTCGCAGTACCTTGTAAAGATCTCGTCACGCCTTGCCCAAAAATCATTCCGCACACGTCTGTTCCATATAACAGCAAGTTTTCCGTTCGGTTTCAGTATACGTTTACATTCATTTCTGAACATATCCTTATCAAACCAGTGAAATGCCTGTGCTGTGGTGATTAGGTCAAAAGAACTTTGCGGCAATCCTGTGTTTTCGGCACTGTTTTGTACAGCCGTGATATCCGGCAGATTTGCTCTCAGCACCGAATACATATCGCCGTTTGGCTCAACTGCTGTTACATTGCGGAATTTTCCGAGAAGTGCCTTTGTAAATATGCCCGTTCCTGCGCCGATATCGGCAACACGGCTGTTTTCATCTCCGTGTATTTCATTATAAAGAACGTTAATCAGTGCCGTAGGGTATGTGGGACGGTACTTGTCGTATATTTCTGCTTTACCGCTGAACTTTTCTTCGTTCATTATTCCTCCACTATAGTTATGCCGTCTTTTACGGTTATCTTTCCCTCGCAGAAAAGACGTGCGGCACGGGGAAGAATCTTCCACTCAGCCTGCTCCATAACACGTTTCTGAAGAATTTCGGGGGTGTCGCCGTTTCTGACCTCAACTGCCTTTTGCAGAATGATAGGTCCTGCGTCACATTCCGCTGTTACAAAATGAACGGTAGCGCCTGTTACCTTTACGCCCTTTTTAAGCGCTTCCTCGTGAACGTGAAGTCCGTAGTAGCCCTTTCCGCAGAAAGAGGGGATAAGGGCAGGGTGAACGTTTATCATCTTATACTTGAACGCATCGCATACCTGCTCGTCAAGTATTGTCATAAAGCCTGCGTAGATGACAAGGTCAGCCTGCTCTTCCTTTAAAGCGTCAGCCATAGCCTTGCTGTAAGCGGCAACATCGGCATAGTCACGTCTTGCGAGAACTCTTGTCTTTATGCCGTTATCTGCTGCTCTTGTCAGTGCGTAGGCATCGGGCTTTGACGCAATAACGCAGGTGATTTTACCTCCGCCGAGTCCCTCGGACTTTTCAGCGTCGATAAGCGCCTGCAGGTTAGTTCCGCCGCCCGATACAAGTACAACGATATTTTTCATATTACTCAATTATGATGCCCTCGTCACCCTTGATTATTTCACCGATGCAGTAGCTTTCAACGCCTGCGTTTCTGAGTATCTGTACAGCTTCATCGGCATCGTCCTTGTCAACTACAACGGTCATACCGATACCCATATTGAAAGTATTGTACATATCGTGTTCGGAGATGTTTCCGACTTCCTGTAAGTGCTTGAAGATATAAGGCACTTCGTAGCTGTGCTTTGTAATCTTTGCTGTGAAGCCGTCGGGGAGTGAACGGGGAACGTTCTCGTTGAAGCCGCCGCCTGTGATATGCGAGATAGCCTTTACGTTCTTCTTTGAGATAAGCTCCAAAATGGGCTTTACATATATCTTTGTAGGTGTAAGGAGTGTTTCACCGAGAGTTTTTCCTGTGGGGAGGACTTCATCGAGAACTTCCTTGCTGTTTATGTTGAACACCTTTCTTACAAGAGAGAAGCCGTTTGAATGAACGCCTGTGGAAGCAAGGCCGATTATGATGTCGCCTTCCTTTACGGTGCTGTTGTCGATTATCTTCGACTTGTCAACAACACCTGTTGAATAGCCTGCGATGTCATATTCGTCTTCGGGCATCATTCCGGGATGCTCAGCGGTTTCACCGCCTATAAGCGCACAGCCTGACTGTACACAGCCGTCAGCAACGCCCTTTACTATAGCGGCTACCTTTTCGGGCACGTTCTTGCCTATAGCAATATAGTCAAGGAAATAAAGAGGCTTTGCACCGCAGCAGATTATATCATTTACGCACATAGCGACCGCATCTATACCGATCGTATCGTGCTTATCCATCAGCATTGCGAGCTTGAGCTTTGTGCCGACACCGTCTGTACCCGAAACGAGTACGGGTTCTTTCATATCTGCAATATCAAGCTGGAACAGACCGCCGAATCCGCCTATGCCTGTAAGCACACCGGGGATATTGGTGCGTTCAACGTCCTTTTTCATCAGACGAACACCTTCGTAGCCTGCGGTAACGTCAACGCCTGCTGCTTTATAGCTTTCTGAAAAACTGTTCTTCATAATAATAATTCCTTCCGTTTGGGGACTGATGTCCTTATGTGGTGGTTTTTTCTTTGCTTTCGCTGATTTTTCTGTCGAATTTATCCTTGTGCATTTCCGTGGGAATATCAGTGGGGTATTCTCCGCTGAAACAAGCGGTGCAATAACCGCATTCACAGCCGTTTGCGTGTACCGCAAGCTTCTTTGCGTTTTCCACGCTCAGATAACCGAGCGAATCTGTGCCTATTATGTCGCTGATCTCTTTTATCGAATGATGACAAGCGATAAGGTGTTCTCTCGAATCTATGTCGGTACCGTAGTAGCAGGGATTGAGGAACGGGGGAGCGGATACTCTCATATGAACCTCGGTGGCTCCCGCATCACGCAGTAATTTTACAATCCTGCCGCTTGTGGTGCCTCTTACTATAGAATCGTCTATAAGAACGACACGTTTGCCTTTTACGACACTGGCAACAACGTTCAGCTTAATCCGCACCTTGTCTTCTCTTGACGATTGACCGGGCGAGATAAAGGTTCTGCCGATGTATTTGTTCTTGATGAAGCCGATGCCGTAGGGAATACCCGACTGGTGAGAATAGCCTATGGCGGCATCTATTCCGGAATCGGGAACGCCGATTACTATATCCGCCTGCACGGGATGCTCAAGAGCTAAGAATGCGCCTGCACGAAGTCTTGCCTCGTGAACCGATGCACCCTCTATGACCGAGTCGGGACGTGCAAAGTAGATATATTCAAAAACGCACAAAGTATGCGGACGCTTGCCGCAATGATCTTTTATTGAGCGTACTCCGTTTTCATCGAATACAACAATCTCGCCGGGGAGCAGATCTCTTACGAATTTAGCGCCGACCGAGTCAAGAGCGCAGCTTTCGGAGGCAACTATATATGTTCCCTCGTTTGTTATGCCGTAGCAGAGCGGTCTGAAACCGTTCTCGTCACGGGCGGCAATCAGCTTTGCAGGCGACATGATAACAAGCGAATATGCGCCGTTTATCTTATTCATCGCACGGTTGAGAGCTTCTTCTATAGACGGAGCTTCAAGCCGTTCCTTTGTTACAAGGTAGCTTATAACTTCTGTGTCGCTTGTCGTATGGAAGATAGAGCCTTGTTTTTCAAGCTCGTGACGTAACTCGTAAGTGTTTACAAGGTTTCCGTTATGGGCGAGAGCCATTCTTCCTTTATAATGATTTACCAGAATAGGCTGGGCATTAAGACGTGCATTTGCTCCGGTCGTGCCGTAACGCACATGACCTACCGCCATATTGCCCTGTCCCAGTCCGTCAAGGCGCTCGGGAGTGAACACATCGTTCACAAGACCGGTGTCTTTGTAGGAATTGAAAACGCCGTCATCATTTACAACGATGCCGCAGCTTTCCTGTCCTCTGTGCTGTAATGCGAATAATCCGTAATATGTTGTTGCGGCAACGTTGGTCTTTTCTTTTGCGAAAACACCGAACACGCCGCATTCTTCATGCAAACCGCTTGTCAATGGAGTCATTCCTTTCCGTCCCAGCAATAAGTGCAAAGCTCACACTGTGGCTTGCCTATTGCCCGTACAGTTCCGTCAAGCGACTGGAATTCAAGCGATGTCAGCTTTAGTCTGCGGCATATTTCGTCACGCAGTTTCTTTCCGCGCTCTGTATTTGTGTCACTGTACTCGTCGATAAATCTGATACCATCTGCACCCTCGGCCTCATCAATTATCTGTCTTGCAATCAGCTCCATCTCCGATGTGCTGCGGGAGAAGTTGAGATACTTACAACCGTACATTATCGGAGGACAGGCGCTGCGCATGTGTACTTCCTTAGCACCGTTCTCATAAAGGAACTCTACTGTTTCTCTCATCTGAGTTCCTCTTACTATGCTGTCGTCAACGAACAGCAGCTTTTTACCCTCAATAAGCTCGTGGACCGGAATCAGCTTCATTTTAGCTACCTGATTTCTCATTGTCTGGTTGGTAGGCATAAAGCTTCTGGGCCATGTGGGAGTGTACTTGATAAAAGGACGTGCGAACGGGATACCGCTCCTGTTTGCGTAGCCTATTGCGTGAGGTACGCCCGAATCCGGAATACCGCATACATAGTCAACGTCGGGCAGTTTGCCGTTCTTTATATCGTTCTCAGCCATAATCTCGCCGTTGCGTGTACGCATCGTTTCAACGGTCACACCCTCATATACCGCATTCGGATAGCCGTAATATGTCCACATGAACGAGCATATATGCATTTTGCTTTCATCGCCGTCGCTCAGCACTTCACAGCCGTCCGCAGTTATCATATCTATTTCGCCGGGACGAAGCTCTTTATATGTGCTGTAGCCGAGCTTCTGGAATGCGAATGACTCGAGGGATACGCAGTATCCGTCGCTTCTTTTTCCTACAATGATAGGAAGTCTGCCGTACTGATCCCTTGCGGCGATAATTCCGTCCTTTGTAAGAATGATAAGCGACATTGTACCGTCAATCTTGCTCTGGGCATATCTTATACCGTCGGTAAAATTGTCCTTTTGTGCGATAAGCGCACCGATGAGCGAGCCGGAGTTTATACTGCCGCTGCTCATTGTTTCAAAGTTTGCGCAGCCGCTCTCGAGAAGTTCGGTTGAAAGCTGTTCGGCGTTTCTGATTATGCCGACACTGCATATTGAATAAATACCAAGCTTTGAACGCACCAGCAGGGGCTGAGGGTCGGTATCGCTGATACAGCCGATACACAGCTTTCCCCTCATATCCGTAGCGTCCTGTTCAAACTTTGTTCTGAACGGTGAGTTTTCAATACTGTGGATAGCACGCTGAAAGCCTCTGTCGGGGCTGTATGCGGTCATACCGCCTCTGCGTGTTCCGAGGTGGGAGTGATAGTCTGTTCCGAAGAAAACGTCGGTTACACAGTCGTTGTTTGACGCTGCGCCGAAAAATCCACCCATATATTATCCTGCCTTTTCCTGTTAGATTCTTTTCAATTGTCGGGATTATTCGCCCATAAGACGCTTCATTATTTCAGCGTAAGCGTCCTCAACACCGCCCATATCACGACGGAAACGATCCTTGTCAAGCTTCTCGTGAGTTGTGCTGTCCCAGAAACGACAGGTGTCGGGAGAAATCTCGTCGGCAAGAATTATTGTGCCGTCTGAGGTCTTACCGAATTCAATCTTGAAGTCGATAAGGTCGATGTTGAGCTTCTTGAAGAAGTCAAGCATAAATTCATTTACCTTGAAAGCGTACTTTGAGATAAGGTCGATCTCTTCCTTTGTTGCAAGACCGAGTGCAAGCGCATAGTAGTCGTTGATGAAAGGATCGCCCAGATCGTCATTCTTGTAGCTGAATTCAAGTGTGGGGCAGAGGAGCTTTGTACCTTCCTCGATGCCGAGCTTCTTTGAGAAACTGCCTGCGGCTACGTTTCTTACGATTACTTCGAGGGGAACGATAGAAACCTTTTTAACGAGTGTTTCTCTGTCATTCAGCTCTTTAACAAGGTGAGTGGGAACACCTGCTTTTTCAAGCAGACCGAACATATAGTTCGTCATTTTGTTGTTGATAACGCCCTTACCTGAGATAGTGCCTTTCTTGAGGCCGTTGAATGCTGTTGCATCATCCTTGTAGGATACGATAACAAGGTCGGGATCATCGGTTGCGAATACCTTCTTTGCCTTTCCTTCGTAAAGCTGTTCTTTCTTTTCCATTTTGTTTATCCTTTCTTCAGCGGCTGTGCCGTATTTATTGATTACATTATATATAGTACACCGATCAAAGCTCGGCAAGTACCTGCTCCATTTTTTTGTCAGCCTCAAGAACCTTTGCAGTCTGTGCTGCACGGTATGCCTTCATCTTTTCCATAAGGGCATCGTCTGATACCGCAAGGATCTGTACGGCGAGGAATGCCGCATTTGCCGCACCGTCAATAGCTACTGTAGCAACGGGAACTCCGGCGGGCATCTGTACTGTAGACAGAAGTGCGTCTATGCCCTCAAGTGCGCTTGCTTTTATCGGGATGCCGATAACGGGCAGGGGAGTCTGACCTGCGATAGCTCCGGCAAGGTGAGCGGCTTTGCCTGCGGCGGCAATGATAACGCCTGTGCCGTTCTTCTCGGCATTTCTTGCAAACTCGGAAACCTCTGCGGCACAACGGTGAGCGGAGAGAACACGAAGCTCTGTAGGAACTCCGAAGTCCTTAAGCACCTGAGCCGCTTTTTTTACGATAGGCAGATCGGAATCGCTGCCCATTACTATGGCTACTTTTTTCATTTACGAACATCCTTTCAGAAAATAAATAAAGCTGTGTAATCCAATTGCACAGCTTAAAAAATACACTTATTCTTATAATACGGCGTAGAAAAAGACATATATGAAAATTTACCGAGGCTTATCAAAGCTGTTGTAAGCTGTATTTTATTCATAGATCTCATGCTTTCCCTCCGTACTTGTTACTATATCATTTTACCTTATTTTAATAACAAATTCAAGTGCTAAAGCAGAAAATCTCTTAAATTGTGCTTTTTCAACAATAGTAGTGCTTTGTTTTTGTGCTATATGTACATTAATTACTTTATAAACTTTTTGTGACCTAAATTAACATAAAATCGTTTACACAGCGTTACAATTCAAAAATTTTCGATTATAGAGCGGAAAATCGAGAAAATCAGTAATCATGTTTCAACCGAATTGTTACAAAGATGTAACAGATTTTTGTGCAGGATGACGAAAAAGTGCCAAAAAAACAATTTTTGTAATCGTTTACGGTAAAAAAACACAACTACGGGCTTAAAATGCTTGCAAATTTGTGAAATGTGTGATATGATTATGTCAACGAGGAAAAAGTGAACAAAACTTTTGACAAGCTACAGGTCTTTTTAGTGAATTATCCATTGTTGCATATACGGCAGTATATACCGTTATGCCACAGGAACTTCAACCGGAAGCCTGTTCTTACCGGGGAATTGTTTACGGCTCCTCTTTAATGAGGCCGCAAGGTCAGGCAGTGAAAGCGATAGCTATTCACAACAATGAATACTTCTGGAGGAATTACCAATGAAGAAAAGAATTTTAGCAGCTGTATTAGCATCTGCATCAATTCTGGGCGCAGTAGCAGGCTGCTCAAGCAACGCTACAAGCTCAGCAGGATCTTCTACAACAGATTCGAGCAAGACTGAAGAATCAAGCAAGACTGAAGAATCAAGCAAGACTGATGATTCAAGCAACGCAGGAACTTCCGATAAGTTCACACTTAAGGAAGGCGAAGGCAAGACTCTTAACATCGCTGTATGGAACGAAGAGTTCAAGAACTACTTTGACAAGTACATAAAGGCTAAGATGCCCGAGGGCGTTACAGTTAATTTCAAGATCACTGAAAACAAGGACAATGCTTATCAGAACAAGCTTGATGAAGACCTTCCCAAGAACGAAGCTGCATCTGCTGACGACAAGATCGATATGTTCTTATTCGAAGCTGACTACGCTCTCAAGTATGTTAACTCAGAGTACACACTTGATGTTAAGTCACTCGGTCTTACTGACGAAGATCTTTCAGGTATGTATCAGTATACAAAGGACGTTGCCACAACTCAGGATGGTTCAAAGGTACTGAAGGGTGTTTCATGGCAGGCAACTCCCGGTCTGTATGCTTACAGACGTTCAATTGCTAAGGACGTTCTCGGCACAGATGATCCCGCGAAGGTACAGGAAGCTCTCGCTGACTGGACAAAGTTTGACGAAGTAGCTGCTAAGGCTGCTGACAAGGGTTACAAGATGCTCTCAGGTTATGATGATGCATACAGAACCTTCTCAAACAACGTTTCTGCTCCTTGGGTAAACGACAACAAGGAAATCATCGTTGATGATAACATCATGAAGTGGGTTGACCAGACTAAGACATACACAGACAAGGGTTACAACAACAAGACTTCTCTTTGGTCTGATGCTTGGGCTGCTGACCAGGGTCCCGACGGTAAGGTATTTGGCTTCTTCTACTCAACATGGGGCATCAACTTCACTCTTGCAGGTAACTCACTTGCAGTTAAGGAAAAAGACGGCGGTAAGCTCGAAGTAGGCAACGGCGGTTACGGTGACTGGGCAGTTTGCTACGGTCCTCAGGCTTACTTCTGGGGCGGTACTTGGATGGCAGCTGCAAAGGGCACAGACAACGCTGCATTAGTTGGCGACGTTCTGAAGGCATTCTGCTGCGACAAGGACTTCGGCGTTCAGTTCACAAAGGATACACAGGACTACTACAACAACGAAGCTGCAATGAAGGAACTCGCTTCTTCTGACTTCAAGTCAGCCTTCTTAGGCGGTCAGAACCACATCGCACTGTTCGTTGAAACAGCTCCCAAGATCGACATGAGCAAGATTTCTGTCTACGACCAGGGTCTTAACGAGACATTCCAGGCTAAGTTCAAGGAATACTTCGACGGTACTGTTGATAAGGATACAGCACTCAAGAACTTCTATGAGGCTGCTATTGTTAAGTATCCTGAGCTCAAGAAGCCCGCTAACGCATAATAAAGGCTTTGTGGCTTAAACAATATTGACCTTCATCTTGACTGCGGGTTCTGTGAATTCGCAGTCAAGTATGTTAATGGGGCGAATTACGGATGTTTCCGCCTTATTAACATACTTGACTGCTCAAGATGGAGAATATACCGAGATTTTTATAAGGAGTGTTTTTATGGCTCAGGCATTTAATGCAGGAAATGTGCCGGTAAAAGCCAGAAAAGGACAAATCGGGAAATATAAAAAATGGGGCTACATATTTATGCTCCCGTTCATATTAGTTTTCCTTGTTTTCCAGGCTTGGCCGCTTATTCAGACTTTCTATTACAGTATGTTCAAATACTTCAAGTCGGGTCTTAGTTGGATAGGACCGGAGTTTGTCGGATTTGATAACTTTGTGGCAATTTTTGATATGAGTTCAGGTAACAATATACTTGCACTCACATGGAATACGCTTATCATGTGGGTACTGGGATTTGTTCCGCAGATAATCATTTCATTACTTTTTGCTTACTGGTTTACTAATGTAAGACTTCGTTTAAGATGTCTTGGATTCTTCAAAACTGTAATGTATATGCCTAACCTTATCATGGCATCTGCATTTGCAATGCTGATATTCTCAATATTCTCCGATATCGGACCTATCAACGAGCTTATCAAGCACACTACCGGCGGCGAGGCTTTCAGATTTCTCAGCTATACGGGCAGTACGATGGGACTTGTAGCGTTCATGAACTTCATTATGTGGTTCGGTAACACGACAATTCTGCTGATGGCGGCAATGATGGGTATCAACGAATCTGTTATTGAGGCTGCTGAAATCGACGGTGCAAGTAGCTCACAGATATTCTGGAAGATAACTCTTCCTCTTATCAGACCTATACTCGTATACGTTATGATCACTTCGCTGATCGGCGGTCTTCAGATGTTCGATGTACCGCAGATCCTTACCGGCGGTCAGGGAGGCCCGAATAACACTACCAAGACGCTTATCATGTATTTGAACGAACAGATCGGTACATCTAAGAACTATGGTATGGCAGGTGCGCTTTCAGTAATTATATTCATTGTATGTGCGGCACTCAGCCTGGTTGTTTACTACTTCTTTGCTGCTGACAGAAGCAACAAGAAGTCTAAAAAAGGAGGTAAGTAAGTATCATGGCAAAAAAGGAAAAGGTACTTGAACATACCTCAGCACTTCAGCAGAACAGAACAGATCCGGATATGAAGGTAAAGCCTACGCTTATTATTCACAGAATAATCTGTTATATCGTTCTTGTCTTCTTCTCAATCCTGTGTTTGTTCTTCTTCTACATCCTGCTTGTTAACGCAAGCCGTTCACATTACGATATTATGTCCGGCTTCTCGTTCCTGCCGGGAAATCAATTTATCAATAACTTCCAGAGTGCGATTTCAAACTCAACGATACCTGTAGTAAACGGTGTTATCAACAGCTTGATTATCGCAGCGTGTACAGCGTTATTGTCGATTTATTTCTCGGCAATGACCGCATATGCAATTCATGTATATGACTTCAAAGGTAAGAAATTTATCTTTAACTTCATATTACTTATCATGACGATTCCTACACAGGTTTCTGCGCTCGGTTTCTTCAGTATGTGTACCGATTGGGGACTCAGAGATACATATATTCCTCTTATAGTTCCTGCTATTGCGGCTCCTGCAGTGTTCTTCTTCATGATTCAGTACATGAAAAGCTCGCTTCCTATTGATATTATCGAGGCGGCAAGAATAGACGGTTCGGGCGAATTCAGAACATTCAACACGATCGTTCTTCCTATGCTGAAGCCTGCTCTTGCAGTACAGGCAATATTCAGCTTCGTTGCATCATGGAACAACTACTTCCTTCCTTCGTTGATCATTGATACATCAACAAAGAAGACAATGCCTATCATGATCGCACAGCTTCGTTCAGCAGACTTCTTAAAGTTTGATATGGGTCAGGTTTATATGTTCATTTTCATAGCAATCATACCTGTTATCATCGTTTATTTCTGCTTATCGAAATTCATCATCGCCGGTGTTTCACTCGGTGGTGTAAAGGAATAAGACAATTTTGGGTTAATATATTAAATACAGAAACGGCATCGGAAATCTTCCGGTGCCGTTTTGCCGTATATAATGCTGTGACAGTTGCCTTGTGGCATACAAGCTAAGAGCCGTATGAAGCATAAGAAAATCCCCTGTTAATCGCTTAACAGGGGATCGGAGTTTATTCGGTTATGGATTAGCCAAGTCTTGCTTCGAGATCAGCGAGTTCCTGCTTTAAACCGTCGGGGAGCTTGTCACCGAACTGCTTGTAGAATTCCTTCATCTCTTCTACTTCCTTCTTCCAGAGGTCTCTGTCAACTGCGAGCAGCTTGTCTTCAACTTCTGATGTAACCTCGTCCTCGATACCCTTGAGGTTGATGTCACCCTTCTTAGGAAGGTAGCCGATAGGAGTCTTTTCAGCGTCGATTGTGCCTTCACATCTCTTGATGATCCAGTCGAGAACTCTCATGTTGTCGCCGAAACCGGGCCACATAAAGTTGCCGTTCTCGTCCTGCTTGAACCAGTTAACGTTGAAGATCTTAGGAGCCTTGTCACCAAGCTTCTCGCCCATTTCGAGCCAGTGTGCCCAGTAGTCAGCCATGTGGTAGCCGCAGAAGGGCTTCATAGCCATAGGATCGTGACGGAGTACGCCTACTGCACCTGTAGCAGCTGCTGTTGTTTCAGAAGAAACTGCAGAGCCTACATATGTGCCGTGCTGCCAGCTGAATGACTGGTAAACCAGAGGAGTTGTAGCTGCACGTCTGCCGCCGAAGATGATAGCTGAGATCGGAACACCCTGGGGGTTGTTGAACTCAGGTGAAATGCAGGGGCAGTTCTGAGCGGGAGCCGTGAAACGTGAGTTAGGATGAGCGAGCTTGTTGCCTGCTGCTGTGTATTCCTTACCGTTTACCTTGTTGCCCTTCCAGTCTGTTGCATTCTCGGGAGGATTCTTGTCAAGACCTTCCCACCAAGCTGTCATATCATCATTGTTGATAGCAACGTTTGTGAAGATTGTGTTCTTTCTTGTAGATGCAAGTGCGTTGTAGTTGCTCTTTGCGTTTGTACCGGGAGCAACGCCGAAGAAGCCGTTCTCGGGGTTGATAGCGTAAAGTCTGCCATCGGGACCCTGCTTCATCCATGCAATATCGTCACCTACTGTGAATACTTCATAGCCTGCCTTCTTGTATCCCTCGGGAGGAATAAGCATAGCGAGGTTTGTTTTACCGCAAGCTGAGGGGAATGCTGCTGTGATATACTTGATGTCGCCATCGGGCTTCTTAACGCCGAGGATAAGCATATGTTCAGCCATCCAGCCTTCCTTCCAGCCCTGGTAAGAAGCGATACGGAGTGCGAAGCACTTCTTGCCGAGCAGTACGTTACCGCCGTAAGCTGAGTTGATAGACCAGATCGTGTTGTCTTCGGGGAACTGAACGATGTATCTCTTTTCGGGATCAACGTCAGCCTTTGAGTGAAGGCATCTTACGAAGTCGTTGGAGTCATCGGGCAGGTTCTTGAATGCCTGTGCACCCATTCTTGTCATAATGTCCATGTTGAGTACAACATAGATAGAGTCTGTCAGCTCAACACCAACCTTAGCGATAGGTGAGCCGATAGGTCCCATTGAGTAGGGGATAACGTACATTGTACGACCCTTCATAACGCCGTCATAGAGCTTTGTCAGCTTAGCGTACATTTCCTTAGGATCCATCCAGTTGTTTGTAGGACCTGCATTCTCCTTCTCTCTTGAGCAGATGAATGTTCTGTCTTCTACACGGGCAACGTCGTTTTCAGCTGTTCTGTGATATAAGCAGCCGGGGAGCTTTTCCTGGTTGAGCTCAATCATCTCGCCTGTTGCGATAGCCTCGTCACGAAGCGCCTTGAGCTGCTCCTCGCTGCCATCGATCCATACAACCTTGTCGGGCTGTGTGAGGGCTTTCATTTCTTCAACCCACTTTAAAACATTCTGATTCTTTGTCATAACCGATTGTTCTCCTTTTCTTTATTTTATCAGCTTATGCTGATGAAAGTCATTCGGTAGGGAAATATCGATACGGTTCATCGTACCTTGTTCCCCATTTACTATTATAAACTATTTTTTGCAATAGGTCAATAGATAAATTGCAAATTCGTCAAAAAAATTGCACAAAGTAAGCGTTATATAACCGTCTTTATTTTACAGCATCTAAAACTCCCGAATCCGGCTGTATAAAACAAAGTAAGTATAATCAACGCACACCTTGTGCTTTTAATTTTACTATTTTAATATCTACTGATTTTAAAGGAATTAAATGTCAGCTTTGACTTCCTTGCGAAGCAGTATTATCGCAAGAAGGTTCGGTATTGCCATAAGACCGTTGAACAGGTCGGATACGTCCCATACGACTGTCGCCTGAATCACTGCGCCCACGAAAGCGGTAACAATGAAAATTGCAAGATATACGCCTACCCACTTCTTTGTGAAAAGGTAAACGAAACAGCTTCTGCCGTATATCCACCAGCCTGTAACGGTTGTTATCGCAAAGATGAACGTTGCGATACTGAGGAATGCACCGGCAAAATCGCCAAGACCGTTCTGAAAGGCAACAAGAGCCATGTTGAAGCCGCCTGCCTTTTTGTCTACCAGCTTGTCAGCGCCGCTTGAAAGTATACAGAGTGCTGTCATAGTGCAGATAATGATAGTATCAATGAAAACCGAAAGCATTGCCCACATACCTTGCGTATGGTGCTTGTCGGCGCTTGAGTTTGCATTAATCATTACTGAGGAGCCAAGACCGGCTTCGTTTGAGAATACTCCTCGTTTTACGCCCCACTTCATAGCCTCGAGCATAACTACACCGACAGTTCCTCCGCCTACAGCCTTGAAAGAAAAGGCTTCTGTGAATATCCTTGCAAATACGCCCGGAATATTTTGATAATTCATTATAATTACAGTAAGGCAACCGATCAGATAGCCTCCTGCGGCTATCGGGATTACCCACGATGTAACTTTACTGAGGCGGTGGATGCCTCCGGGTGCTATTGCGGCAATTACTGCGGCACAAAGAATTCCCGATACCCATAGAGGTACTCCAAGACAGTTCTGAAGCGCCATTGAAGCTGAATTCACCTGAGCCATATTGCCTATGCCGAAGCTGGCACCTATACAGCAGACAGCAAACATTCCCGCAAAGAACGCACCGAGCTTTTTGCCGCCGAACGCTTTTTTTATGTAGGCGAACGGTACGCCGCCCGTAAGACCGTCCGACTGCACGGTTCTGTATTTTGCACCGAGATAGTTTTCGGCAAAACTGGTAGCCATACCGAGAAGTGCGGAAATCCACATCCAGAATATTGAGCCTGCGCCGCCTATTGCGATAGCGCTTCCTATTGCGATAATATTTCCTGTTCCTACTGTTGCACCGAGTGCGGCGGTAAGGGTTCTGAAAGGCGAAACCTTCTTTCCGTCAGCCTCAGGTTGTTTTGTAAGGAGTGTACGCTTTATTATAGTAGGGAAGTGCAGTACCTGCAAGCCCCTTGTTCTTATCGTGAAGATAATTCCCGAGCCTGCAAACAGTATAAGCACCGGTATGCCCCATACTATGTTTTCGTTTATCCACTCTAATATTTCCATACTGACTTGTTCCTTTTCATCAAGCACAGACGTGGGTGCCTGTACGTTTTATATATTGATTGTATTCCCGAAAATCACCGATTATGACGGGAAAGCTTCACATCACGATATGATCTCGGCATTTCAGGGTAATTTCCGATTAAAAATAGTATATAAAAAAAGTAAAATCTGATAAAATTTTGAATAGTTAGTGCTTGTTAATAATTAAAAGCAAAAGTATACAAGTCGAAAAATAACCCCTCCGGTTTTACCGGAGGGGCGTAAAAACCTATTCTATTCCGACTATTCAAAATTTTTGGGCTTTTAGATTATTTCGTGCGGATTATTCGCCGCAGTATTCCTTCTTGTAGTATTCAACAAGGCCTACGAGATCCTCGTAACGCTTCTTGGAGTTAGCAACTGCCTTATCGAACAGTACGTTAGCTCTTTCGGGGTTAGCACGCATAAGAGAGTTGTAACGAACTTCTCTCATCATGAATTCCTTGTAATCGCCTGTAGGAGCCTTGCTGTCGAGTGTGAACGGATTTGTTCCTGCAGGAGCAGCGGGGTTGAATCTGAACAGATGCCAGTAACCTGCCTGTACAGCTTCCTTTTCTACCTTCTGAGCGATTGTAAGGCCGCCCTTGATACCGTGGTTGATACAAGGAGCATAAGCGATAACCAGTGAAGGACCGTCATAAGCTTCTGCTTCTGCGATTGCCTTTAAGCACTGGTTCATATCTGCACCCATTGAAATCTGAGCAACATATACATAACCGTACTTCATAGCGATACCGGAGAGATCCTTCTTCTTAACATCCTTACCGCCTGCTGCGAACTGTGCAACAGCACCGATGTTTGTAGCCTTTGAAGCCTGTCCGCCTGTGTTGGAGTAAACTTCTGTATCGAATACGAATACATTTACATTCTTGCCTGATGCGAGAACGTGGTCAACACCGCCGTAACCGATGTCGTATGCCCAGCCGTCGCCGCCGAATATCCAGTTGGACTTCTTAGCGAGGTAGTTCTTAGCCTTGAGAACTGCATTCTTTTCAGCGCAGTCGCAATCAAGAGCTTCAAGAGCAGCAACGAGATCCTTTGTAGCAGCAGCGTTTGCCTTACCGTCGTTAGCTGTTTCGAAATATGTATCGATCTTAGCCTTAACGTCAGCATTTTCAGTCTTTTCAGCAATTGCCTTTAACTGACCCTGTGCTCTGTGTCTTAATGTATCCTGAGCGATGAACATACCGAGACCGTACTCAGCATTATCCTCGAACAGTGAGTTGCCCCAAGCGGGACCCTTGCCTTCCTTATTTACTGTATAAGGAGTTGAGGGAGCAGAGCCGCCCCAGATTGATGAACAGCCTGTAGCGTTGGCAATGTACATTCTGTCGCCGAAGAGCTGTGTGATGAGCTTAGCGTAAGGAGTTTCACCACAGCCTGCGCAAGCGCCTGAGAATTCGAGCAGGGGCTGCTTGAACTGTGAACCCTTAACTGTTGTTTCCTTGAACTTCTCGTGAACTTCGGGCTTGTCGGCTACTTCCTTAACAGCGTAGTCGAACATGGGCTGTTCGTTCATCTGAGAATCAAGTGACTTCATAACGAGTGCCTTGTTCTTAGAGGGGCAAACCTGTGCGCAAACGCCGCAGCCTGTGCAGTCGAGAACAGAAGTTACCATAGCGAACTTCATGCCGGGAAGACCCATAGCGTCCTTCATCTTTGCACCTGCAGGAGCCTTAGCAGCTTCTTCTTCGGAAAGAATTACGGGACGGATAACTGCGTGAGGACAAACAAATGAACACTGGTTACATTCGATACAGTTCTCGGGAATCCACTCGGGAACATCTACTGCGATACCACGCTTCTCATAAGCTGCAGAGCCCTGGGGGAATGTACCGTCAGCCATGCCTACGAATGTAGATACGGGGAGCTTGTCGCCTCTCTGAGCGTTAACGGGGATAAGGATATTGTTAACGAAATCAACGAGATCCTTTCTGTCACCTGTAGCTGTGTGAACGGGAAGTGTACCCTCAGCGTCAGCCCAAGATGCAGGAACGTCAACCTTGATAACCTCGCCTGCGCCCTTTTCGATTGCGGCGTAGTTCATTTTAACAATGTCGTCACCCTTCTTAGCAAATGACTTGTAAGCAGCCTTCTTCATATATTCGATAGCATCTTCAGCAGGGATGATGTTAGCGATTGAGAAGAATGCAGACTGTAATACAGTATTTGTCTTGTTGCCAAGACCGATATCCTTAGCTACCTTGATAGCGTTGATGATGTAGAAGTTGATGTTGTTCTTAGCGATGTATGCCTTAACGGGAGCGGGGAGCTTCTCGTCAAGCTCGTCAACTGTCCACTGGCAGTTGAGCAGGAATGAACCGCCGGGTACAACGTCCTCAACCATATCGTACTTGTCGATGTATGAGGGGTTGTGGCAAGCTACGAAGTTAGCCTTGTTTACAAAGTAAGTTGACTTGATAGGCGACTTACCGAAACGAAGGTGAGAAATCGTAACACCGCCTGACTTCTTTGAGTCGTATGCGAAGTATGCCTGAGCATACATATCTGTGTGGTCACCGATGATCTTGATAGAGTTCTTGTTAGCACCGACAGTACCGTCTGAACCAAGACCCCAGAACTTACAGCAGGTTGTACCTTCGGGAGTTGTGTTGGGGTTCTCACCGATGGGCAGTGAAAGGCCTGTAACGTCATCCTCGATACCGATTGTGAATCTGGGCTTTTCTGTGTTGTTGTATACTGCAATGATCTGAGCGGGGTTAGTATCCTTAGAACCAAGACCGTAACGACCTGTGAATACGGGTACATCCTGGAACTTGCCTGCCTGCTTGAGAGCTGCAACAACGTCGAGGTATAAGGGTTCGCCGAGTGCGCCGGGTTCCTTTGTTCTGTCAAGAACTGTGATCTTCTTAACAGTTTCGGGAATAGCAGATACGAAAGCGTCAACGCTGAAGGGTCTGTAAAGTCTAACCTTAACAAGACCAACCTTCTTGCCCTGAGCTAACATATAGTCGATTGTTTCTTCGATAGTATCGCAAACAGAGCCCATAGCAATGATTACCTGCTCAGCATCGGGAGCACCGTAGTAGTTGAACAGCTTGTAATCTGTACCGATCTCAGCGTTTACCTTGTCCATGTACTTCTGTACGATAGCGGGTGTAGCTTCATAGTACTTGTTGCTTGCTTCTCTTGCCTGGAAGAAGATGTCGGGGTTCTGAGCTGTGCCGTGCAGAACGGGCTTCTCGGGATTGAGAGCTCTGTTTCTGAAAGCGTCTACAGCTTCGTGGTCGAGCATCTTGTCGAGTGTTTCATAGTCCCATACTTCAATCTTCTGGATCTCGTGTGATGTTCTGAAACCGTCGAAGAAGTGAAGGAAAGGAACTCTTGCCTCGTATGTTGAAAGGTGAGCTACAGCACCGAGATCCATAACTTCCTGAGGGTTAGTGGAGCAGAGCATAGCATAGCCTGTCTGACGGCAAGCGTAGATATCGCTGTGATCACCGAAAATAGAAAGTGCGTGTGTTGCAAGAGCACGAGCGGAAACATGAATAACGCTGGGCAGTAATTCACCTGCAATTTTATACATATTGGGGATCATGAGCAGTAAGCCCTGTGATGCTGTGTAAGTTGTAGTACATGCACCTGCTGCGAGAGAGCCGTGAACTGCGCCTGCTGCGCCGGCTTCTGACTGCATTTCTACTACCTTTACTTCCTGTCCGAAAACGTTCTTTCTTCCGGCTGTTGACCAGGAATCTGTTACTTCAGCCATTACTGAAGATGGTGTAATGGGGTAAATCGCTGCAACGTCAGTAAACGCATAAGACACGTGACCTGCGGCGTTGTTACCGTCCATAGTAAGTTTTTGTCTTCCCATGGGAATCGTCCTCCTTTGTTTTTGCATACAGTCATACCAAGACGTATGCTTTCAACTTAGTATTATATCATAATCGTTCCGGAATGTAAACCTCTAAAAGTGAAAATTTTCAGAATTTTTTAGTTTCCTGTACAATTTTTTGAGTCAGCTTAAGCTAACCCGATATAACTGTCTTTGTAAGAATGTTTTCCGCCGGCAACGAAAAATATACTCTGTATAAGATATGACAGGCGTATTTCCGCTATCTGTGCGGTGAAGACGGCTGTGCCGCTGCGAGCGGATATCTGCTGTTTCGATAATCTTTGTGAAAAGTAAGAAAAAATTTCCCGCTCCTCCTTGAAATAATCGCCGTTTAATGATACAATATTATATATAAACTTACTATGAAATTCGCTGCAACAGCAGTTTTAGGAACGGAGCAGAAAAATTGATCCAGTATTTAAAGGATATCTGGGAGAATATACAGAGTGTTTTTGCAACAATGGGACTTGTTGATTATCTTGATATTCTCCTTCTTGCCTATCTCATATATAAAGGCATTAAAATCATCAAGGAAACACGGGCGGAGCAGCTTATCAAAGGTATAATTCTGCTTGCTATACTTTTCTTTGTCGTAAACCAGTTTCAGCTGAAGGCGATGAAGGTTATAATAGAAACCTTCCTCAATGTCGGAATTATCGCTATACTTATTGTATTCCAGCCTGAGCTTCGCCGTGTGCTTGAAAAAATGGGACGAACCACAAAGGTGAAAAAGCTGGCTCTTAATTTTGAAAGTAAGACGGATGCGGCGACCGCCGACATACATAACTGTATAGAGGCTGTCTGTACGGCTTGCGAACAGCTTTCGCAGACCGCTACGGGCGCACTTATCGTATTCGAGCGTGAAACAAAGCTCGGTGAGCAGATAGACACCGGTACGATAATCAACGCAACGCCAAGCCCTGAACTTTTCGGTAATATATTTTTCCCGAACACACCGCTGCACGACGGTGCGGTGATAATCCGTGACAGCAAGGTATATGCCGCAGGATGTTTCCTGCCTAAGCCTCAGAAGGAAGAACTGATTTCAAAGGCTCTCGGCTCCCGTCACAGAGCGGCTATCGGTATGAGCGAGGTTTCGGATGCGGTGATAGTTGTTGTTTCGGAAGAAACCGGTACTATATCTATAGCCGAAAACGGAAGTCTTACACGCTTTTACAATAAGGATACACTGCGAAAGCTGCTTACGGCAAAGCTGATTCCGGAAAAGCCCGAAAGCAAGAAACTGAAAGATAAAGCGTCAAAGAAAAAAAAGAAAAACGCACCCGATGCAAAAAAAGAAAAGGGGGCGGATAAATAATGAAAGAATGGCTCAAAAGCTTTTTTCAGAACTTTGTCAAGAATTTAAAAACTATCATATTCGCACTTGTGATTGCCGTTATTGTATGGTTTGCAATCTCGATGCAGATATTCCCCGATGTCACAACTCACGTCAGCGATATTCCGGTTGAAGTCAAGGCTACGGAATATATGACGGAAAATGCGCTTTCCGTAACGAACAGTTATGTTGATAAGATAACCGTACAGGTAACAGGCAAAAGATATGAGGTAGGAAACCTTACTGCAAGCGATTTTACAGCCAGTGCGGATCTGTCGGCTATCACGGCGCCTGGTGAATATAAGGTAAAGGTTAACGTAACACCGGTAAAGGAAAACAGCTGTACGGTTGACGATGAGGGTCTGAGCGTTAAGCTCAAGGTCGAAAAGACGGTATCAAAAACGTTCAGTATTTCCGACGGCAGTATGAAGGCTGTAGCTGAAGGCATTACCGCTACGGCGGGTATGAAGATAGACAGCGTTACCGCTGAGCCTTCGACTATAACGCTTACGGGCGACAGCACCGCAATAGACGCAGTGAAATCGGTTGAGATACGTTCTGTATTTGCAGGCGAAACCTCAGAGTCGGTTTCTTCAAAAGGTCAGATCGTTCTGCTTGGCAGTAACGGAGATATAATCGAAAATCCCGATATAAAATACGACAACGAGAGTTACACCGTGAATATAACGCTGTATAAGCAGAAAACTCTGCCTCTTACGGTACAGTTTACGAACGTTCCGTCAAACTTTGATTTAAGCAGTCTTAAGTACAGCATCTATCCGGAATCGCTCACTGTTTCTTCACCCGACGATTCGCTTGATTCACAGGAGAAGTTCGAGATAGGAACGATAGATCTCAGTCAGCTTACGACCAAGTATTTGCAGAAGCTGACGCTTCCGATAGCTTTACCCGAAGGATATAAGAATATCAGCGGAAACACCTCCGCTATGGTTTCCTTTGAGGATGCGGAGAATTACACGTTCCTCAGCTATACTGTCCAGAAGGATAATATCCGTATTATAAATGCACCGGACAATTTCGATGTCGATGTTCTTACAAACGAACTCAGCGTCAATGTTACGGGTCCGGCAGATGAAATAGCGGCGCTTGCGTCAAAGGATATTTATGCGACGGTTGACCTTATGGGAACTACGCTTACCGCAGGGCTTAAAGATGTGACTGCGGAATTCACGTTGCGTGGAACCAAGGTCAGAAGCTGGGTTACAGGAGAATACAAGGTATCTATACAGGTAACCGAGAGGGCAGAGGATACTGCGGATTAAAATCGGAACGGAGATGTTTTCTTGAATATTTCATTGCTTTCACAGGCGGTCGGTACGTCTACCGATCCGCTTGAGAATGCGCAGGAGCAGATAAAAGAAGCAGAAACGTTTTTCAATCAGATGATAAACGCTTTTGTAGGATATCTGCCTACGCTGATTGCGGCGGCGATAATACTGGTTGTCGGAATGGTTATTTCCAAACTCGTGCTGAAAATGATGAGCAGGGGTATGAAACACGATGTTATCGACAAGACTGTTTCACGCTTTATTTATTCATTGGTCAGAATACTGCTTTATGCGCTGCTTGCTACTATTGTTCTCGCCGTTCTCGGCGTTCCGATGACTTCTATAATAGCTGTGATAGGTACGGCAGGCGTTGCCATCGGACTTGCACTTCAGGACAGCCTTTCAAATATAGCGGGCGGATTCAGCATAATGCTCACAAAGCCGTTCAAAATAGGAGATTACATCAAGGTCGATGATGTCGAGGGTACGGTCGAAGCGATCAATATGTGGTACACTGAACTTCATTCATACGATAATAAAGCTATCTTCTATCCCAACGGGCAGATAACATCAAAGAAGGTCACCAACTATACAACGCTTGGAATAAGGCGTGTGGACATGGTATATACGATTTCTTACAACACCGATTTTAGAAAGGCGATGGAAGTCCTCAAAAGCATCACAGACGCTCACGAGCTTATACTTAAAGAGCCTGAGCCGAAAATCAGGATAACCGAACTTGCTGAGAGCGCTGTAAGAATAACCTGTTATCCGTGGGTAAAGGCTGAGGACTACTGGACGGTATACTTTGACCTTAACGAAGCGGTCAAGGAGCAGTTCGACCGGAATGGTATCGAGATACCCTATAATCAGCTTGATGTGCATCTGAAAAAAGACAATCAGGATGCCGCTACTAAAAAATAAAGCAGGCAATAATGCTTTCGCAGAGCTGTCGCAGGCTCTGCGAATTGTTATATCGGACGATATACGGTAAGAAAAATTTGTTTACGAATGAGAAAAGGAGTTTTTTGTGGATAAGATACATCTGAAATCACCGTCAAACTGGATAAACGATCCCAACGGATTTATATATTATAAAGGTAAGTACCATTTGTTCTATCAGCATTTTCCCTATGCGCCGGTATGGGGCAGAATGCACTGGGGACACGCTGTAAGTGACGATCTTGTTACATGGGAGCATAAGGGGATAGCTCTTTATCCTACCAAGAAAAATGACAGGAGCGGATGCTTCTCGGGTAGTGCGGTCGAGCATGACGGGAAAATGCACATTTTTTATACCGGAATAAATTATCGTGAAGAAGATCCCGAAAATATCAACTGCGCACTGAATTACGGCTTTATAGCGTCACAGATGAAGATTATTTCGCAAGACGGATATACCTTTGATAATTTCAATGCGAAAACTACGATAATTCAACCTTTGCGTGACAGCACTTCAGGCTCGGAATCCGACACCAGAGATCCTAAGGTATGGCGTGGCAGTGATGCGTGGTATATGATAGTAGGAAGCACCTATGACAACAACGGAAGATTCCTGTTTTTCAAAAGCGAAAATCTCGAAAACTGGGAATATGTGAATTATTGCGAAAAAAGAGGATTCGGCTGTATCTGGGAATGCCCGGATTATTTTGAAGTCAACGGTAAAGGCGTAGTAATCTTTTCACCCATCGGAATACTTGATGATAATATGACGTATGATTCAGCGGCGATATGCTGTTTTGCGGATTTTGACGAAAAAAGCTGTAAAATGACTATGAGCGATGAATACAGTATGTTTGATTACGGCATAGATCTGTATGCGCCACAGAGCAATACGGACGAAAACGGCAGACGTGTAGTTATTGCGTGGGCGAGAATGCCCGAAGCGGTAGGCGATAATGAGAATAAACGCATAGGTATGATGTGTATACCTCGTGTGGTTGACATAAGAAATAATCACATATATTTTTCACCTCACCCGAACATAAGAAAAGCCTTTTCAAAAAAGAGCGGCAAGCCCTCGCATAAATCGGGATATATGCTGAAAACAGCAATAAACAACGGGGAGAGCATAAATATCGGCGGTTATATCATCCGCCGTGAAGATGATATTATCATAACTGATCGTACAGCGGTTTTTATAAATGATAAAAATTACAGGCTTATTGCAAAAACACCTGTTGTGAAAGAGGGGAACAGGCTCGAAATATATGTCGACAGCAATCTGATAGAAATATATATCAATGACGGGGAATATGTGCTGAGCAGTGTGGTTTACGGATTGTCGGATATAATTGAAGGCGGAGAATACGAGATTTTCGTAACGGAATAAATATCTGAAAGGGAATATATCATGGAAGAAAAGAATACAAATGTTTCGCAAACGGAAGAAAATCCGGAGCAGAACAGCCCTGAAATATCGGCTGAGAGTGAAAGCACGACCGAAGCGGCAAAAGCCGGCGTTAAGACGGCAGTGCCTAAATGGCTTATTGTAATTATAGCGGCTATGGCGGCGGTGATAATAGGGCTTTCGGTAACGCTCGCAGTGATTCTTGCGGGAGGGAAAACCGTTGATGAATCGTCATCATCACAGAGCGGCACATCCGCAGATAACAGCGAAAGCTCATCATTACCACAAAGCACGCAGAGTGATATTTCGACAGACAGCTCGCAGGGCGCTGTAACGGAAGACGGCATCATCCTGCAATATTCCGTAGATAATTCGTGGGGCGACGACGGAAATCTGAATTACGGGGTTCAGTTTGGTATCACCAACAATACAAACAGCGGAATTTCTGGCTGGGAACTAATCGTTGAAATAGACGGTCTTAAAGGCTGTGAGGGCTGGAACGGCACATACAGCCAAAACGGAAATACAGTAACTGTGACAAATGCCGAATATAACGGGGATATTCAGCACGGCTCCACTGTGGTTATCGGCTGTAATCTGAATACGGACAAAGAACTGAAAATAAACAGGGCAGAGCTTAACAAAACGCAGTGCGTTGTTAAAGCGGGAAATGTAAATCAGAATAATCAGAATAATCAGAATGCAAACGGTAATGGCACTTCCGAAGCAGATGTTGATGCACTGCTTGAAAGGAGCAAGGACGGCGAACAAGGTGACGACTGGCTTCATACGGACGGAAACAAAATCCTTGATAAAGACGGTAAGCAGGTGTGGCTTACAGGTGTGAACTGGTTTGGATATAATACCGGCACGAATACATTCGACGGCTTATGGAACAGTGAGCTTAAGTCGTCCGTAAAGGCTATTGCCGATCACGGATTCAACCTTATCCGTGTGCCGATGTCGGCTGAGCTTATAAATTCGTGGGCGGCGGGAGAATATCCCAAGGCAAACTACAACAATGCCTACAACACAGAGCTTAACAGTATGAACAGCCTTCAGATATTCGATTATTTTCTTAAGCTGGCGGAGGAGAACGGTATTAAGGTTATGCCGGACATCCATTCCGCAGAAACAAATGCTTCAGGACATACGGTGAATCTCTGGTATACCGACAAGGTAAGCGCAGAGGATTATTACAAGGCGCTTGAGTGGATGGCGGAACGTTATAAGGATAATGATACGATAATAGCGTACGATCTCAAGAACGAGCCGCACGGCAAGCCCTATGAAGCGGATAAAGCGGCGATATGGAACGATTCCGATTCGGCTAACAACTGGAAATATGTTGCCGAAACTGCCGCATCAAGAATACTTGCCAAGAATCCGAATGTGCTTATAATGGTAGAGGGTACCGAGATATATCCGACAGATATTAAGAGCAACAAGGATTTCAGCTCGACAAATGACGATGATTACTATTTCAACTGGTGGGGCGGTAATCTCAGGGGCGTAAAGGATTTTCCTGTCGATCTCGGAAAATATCAGAACAAGCTGGTGTATTCTCCGCACGACTACGGTCCTACAGTTTATCAGCAGCCGTGGTTTGAGGGCGACTATGATTTTGACAGCCTTATGCGGGACTGCTGGCAGGACAACTGGTTCTTCATCTACAAGAACAATACCGCACCGCTTCTTATAGGAGAATGGGGCGGATTTATGAAGGAGCCTAATCTTAAATGGATGACCTGTATGCGCCGTCTGATAAGCGAGAACCATCTTAACCACACGTTCTGGTGCTACAATGCCAATTCGGGCGATACGGGCGGACTTGTGCTTGATGATTTTTCAACGTGGGACGAAGAAAAGTACGCATTTGTAAAGGAAGTTCTGTGGCAGGAAAACGGCAAGTTCGTAGGTCTTGACCATAAGATCGCACTCGGTGAAAACGGTATCACGCTGAAGGATGCCAAGGGGCTTTAGAGCTAGATAAGCGATGAAACTTAAATGCCGATAACGTCATATCTATCCTCGCTAAAAGGGCAGGGATGGATATGATGTGAGGCAAATAATAAAATATGTATCTGCTTTACGGGACGTTTACTGTCACGAAATGGCGGCAATTTTAAGCTGTAAAAGAAAATCGAAAAATTTTCAAAAAAGTCTTGACATTTCATTTTTATTGTGTTATAATATACAAGCGTCAATGAGATGCGTGCTTTTAAAGCAGTTAATGAATATGCGGGTGTAGTTCAATGGCTAGAATCCCAGCCTTCCAAGCTGGTTGTGTGGGTTCGATTCCCATCACCCGCTCCATAGTTTTCACGAAAGTGAAAACTTATTTATTTTGATAAATATGAAAATGCAGACCATGCGCCACTAGCTCAGCTGGATAGAGCAACCGCCTTCTAAGCGGTAGGTCACAGGTTCGAATCCTGTGTGGCGTGCCATTTATGGTGGGTGTAGCGTAGCTGGTTAACGCGTCGGATTGTGGTCCCGAAGATCGTGGGTTCGAGTCCCATCTCCCACCCCATATTTATTAAGAACGAATGCCGCCTGCGCTGGCTTATAGTGCCGGCGGCATTCGTTTATACTGGGATATAGCCAAGCGGTAAGGCAACGGACTTTGACTCCGTCACTCGTGGGTTCAAATCCCGCTATCCCAGCCATGCGTAAATCCTCTCTGTCACTGCGATTGAGGGGGTTTTTCTTTTTTGGGGATTTTGTGTTGGAATTGGCGATTACGCCACAATTACGCCATTGTGTATTTGTCAACTGCTTCAGAAAGTATCTTATAATCATCCATGTGTGTGTAACCGCCGGTTACTTCTAAAGATTGATGACCGAGAATTTTCGATACAACGGCAGTCGGCATTCCTCGTGCCTGCATCAGCGTGCTATATGTGTGTCGTGTTGAATGCGGCGGTAAAACTTCTATAGGATGCTTTCCGTCAGTCGCAAGTTGCTTATTAAGACGATCGAAGAACCACATATATCTGCTTCGCAGGCTTGATTCTGTGACAATGTAATCAGCGATAACATATTTCTGAGCTCTGTTGATTTTTTCTTCAATAAAAGTCATTACATTCTTATTGATAGGTACTATTCGTTCCTTGCCGTTCTTTGGTGGGCCTATCGTTCCATCACGCTTAACAGCACTGTCGATAAGTACACAGCTACGTTTAAAATCGAACTTTCCCGGTGATAGAGCTCTCAGCTCACCGGAGCGTATTCCTGTTGACAAAAGAATGATTATCGGAAGCCCGAAAGTATCGTCGTTTTTTGCAAAATTTAAGATTTCGATTGCATCCTCCTCTGTGTAACTTTGCTTCTGTCCTGCTTTCTTCTTGGATATCTGCGCTCTTGTAACGGGATTCTTTGTGCAATAATCGTTGTCTACTGCGTCCTCAAATAAGGCATTTAACAAAAAGCGTAACCGCTTCCGAATACTTTGGCTGTAATCAAGGTTCGCAAAAAAATCGGTAATATGGATGGGCTTGATGTCACTCAAGCTCATTTTGCCTATCTTATGATCGCTCACTTTTTGTAAGAGATACTTATATTCTTCAAACGTGCTTCGCTGTATGTTGTTTTTCTTGTATGTGTCCAGCCACACAGGAATCCATTCCGACAGCGAATAGTTGTCGGTTGCTCGCTTTGATTCTCCGCCGCTCTTGATAAACTCTTTGTACTTCTTACGGCATTCCGATTCCGTAGAGCCGTAGAATCGGTAACGTAATCTTTTTCCGAAAATATCATAGCCATCACTTATGGTCAATTCTATTTGGCCTGTTTTAAGTTTTCTGAAACTTCCGTCGCCCTTTTTGCGTGCTCTCATAATAAACACCTCCTAAATTTTTTCCCCGCTTGTTACGGCGGGGAAGGGCTTATTTATACTTCTCCACAAGCTCCGCCATAGCGTCCTTGATGATCTGTGCCTGTGAAATATTGTTATCGGTGCAGATCTGCTTGAACTCTGCGGCAAGCTCTTTGGGTACACGGAACGTCATGGCGGTGTACACTTTATCGTTATATCTCTGTTTCACCTGCGTTGATGTGTGGGTCTTACGCTTTGTTTCGGGCATTTCTTATCACTCCTATCAATCTTACGGTACATTCAGCCAGTACGACAATTGCGCAGATTATAGTGCAAATGTTAATCCATATATTCCACGCAGAAGCAACATCAAGCATAAAAAATACTGCGAGAACGAGAAACCATATATCACTTTTTTTCACTTGTAAAACTCCTTTCACTGTGGTATAATATAAGTACCCCACAAGGGGGAGGAGCTTTCGCCCCTCAGGTTCAGGCTATTTCCATTGACTGATTGCTGTTATCAAAGCGGCGACTGCAACAACTGCTTTGATTACTATGTCGGCTATCTCAATGGCGGTAGCCTTTTTCTTTTTTCGCTTTGGCATCTTTTCCTCACCTCCTGTATATATTATATCATACTGCAAGCAGTATGTCAAGAGGTTTAGGGAAAATATTTTAGTTTTTTTTGTTCAGTTGACTGAACAAAACTTTCGGGTATTTTATAGTCGTTCGGTGTAAGGTTGTGAAGGGTTTTGCCCGTTTTCCAATACCTTTTATATATATTTATTTTTTTCATTTTCCGTATGAAAGGTTAGAAAAACCCTTAAACCCTTCACCACCCTTCACCCTCGTACAAATGTCCAATCGATTGGACAAAATCTTCTGGTATTTAATAATATCTTGTTGTGGGTGTTGCGGGTGTTGCGGGTTTGAGCCGTTTTCCAATACCTTTTATATATATTTATTTTTTTCTTTTTCCGTATGAAAGGTTAGAAAAACCCGAAAACCCGCAACAACCCGAAACGCCCTCGTATAAATGTGCAGACGTCTGCACAAATTTTTCAGATGACTGGGCTATTTGTCTACCCAATTTGTTGAATCGATTCAACATTTACTCCGATTTGTCTCCCCGAGGCGACAAATTCCGTACAGTTTTTTTGTGTCCCCGGGGACACAAAATCAACCAACGCAATTTTACTTTCGTTTTTTCAATCCACGCCCTCGTGAAGAGGGCGACCGAAATATTCGGACTGGGGAATTTTCCCCTCTCCTATTTCAATCCACGCCCTCATGTAGAGGACGACCATCGCTAAGGTAGCGTTTCACGACCTTAGCGGTAATTTTTAGATTACTATACTGGCTCAGCTACCCCTATAACTCTGCCAACGCATTCGATATCACCGTCTGACGGATATATGTTCTTATATTCTTTGTTGTGGGATACTAAACAGTTATCCCCTGCTTCTTTTATGTAACCTTTTCCGTTCTGAATAAATAAACCTATTTTTCCTTTTGGAATTTCATTGGTTTTCACGATATAAACAATATCTCCGTCTGAATAGGTCGGTTCCATGCTATGACCATCTATTTCAACTGCAAAATCTGCTCTTCGTGCAACTTCATTATCAATTACTCTTAAAGATTTCCATTGATCAGGATCGTCAAGTGAATAGCCGCAACCAGCAGATACTTTATTAACACTAAAATGAGAAAACATAAAAGTGGGTTTTTTAGACTTTGATACTCTATCGTATTCAATGTCAAGAAGTCCATCAACTGCTTTTTTGCCGAAAGCGTCTAAAGATTGATATTTTTTATTATTGGTAATATTCCATAAATTACTTAATGAAATTGGTGTGTTTTCAAAAACATGACTTAATGGTTTAAATGTTGAACAAGTTTCATCAGCAAAAACAGCATAAGAATTGCCTTTGAAACTTTCTATTATAAGATAAAACCTATGACCGTCTTCACAAGAAAATTCAAGTGCTATACCATCGCTTTTTTGGTTGTCAAAACAAATGGTTTTAGTTCCCTCAAAATGCGTTATTTCATAATCGCATATAGGACATTTTATCAAAGCATCATCTTCATCAATTTCGTGAGGAACGAAGTTTAAGGTAATTTTATCGTCGAGTAATGACGAAACAGGACATTTGAAATATTTTGCAATTTTCTTAATCATATCAATGTCCGGCTCTCTGCGACCATTTTCCCACATACCTATTGTACTCTTTGCAACACTAAGTTCTTTTGACAATTGCTCTTGAGTAATATCATTTTTAATTCTTAGGTCTTTAATTTTTGTAGAAATCATAAAAATCACTCCTTGTGAACATAGTATCACGTTTTGTGAAAAATGTCAATAAAAAACTTTGTGTTTTGTGCAAGTCCACGAATTGTGCATAAAACTGTTGACAAGTCTGCAATATGTGATATAATATCCACAGAAGGAAGACAGAAGGAGGTGAAACAATGTCAACTACGATAAAAAAATACAGGTTAAAAAAGGGGCTTACTCAAGAAAATTTGGCTAATTTACTGAATGTCAGTAAGTCTACTATTGGAATGTGGGAAACAGGAGCAAGAAAACCCGATATCATAAAGCTGAAGAAATTAGCTGTAATATTAGACTGTTCAGTTGATTCCTTACTCAGTGAAATATGAGCTCCTAAAAGAAACTATAGCAACAACCGGAGGAGGTGAGGACATGAATCTGAGGCATATAAAAGAAAAAATCGAGGACAAAATGCTTGACCCCGATTTTACAAGTAAAGTATCATTGGCAGTTTCTATTGTGTCTCTTGTCGTTGCCGTACTTGTTCTGTATGTAAAATTAAAATACAGAACCGTATAAAGAAACCAAAGATATGAGCAACGATAAAATTGAAATGAAAATAGCTGCCCAAGAGCGAAAATTTGAAGTCTTGAAATCTGCATAGTCTTCACAAGCAATTGTGCCGCTGTTGGTAATAACAAGCTCAGCTGAACACTGGCGACTACCGTCACGCATAATTTTGATTTGCTTATGCTGTAGAAAACCTTTTTCCAAAAGAATGTCGGATATGTCATTTTTAATGGCAAAACCGTCGCTTTTGTAAAATTGTTTCAAGAGCTTATATTCATCACGGGAGATGTACAATGATTATCGCACCTTTCTATTTTTGTTTTCATTGTATCACAAGCGGAAAGGTTTTGCAACAAACAGGAGGTGAGAGCATGGAAGCCAACATTGAAAGAGAGTGGGAAGAAAAGTACAAGCCTGCTATTCTCCGGCATAAGAAAGTGCCAAAGGAGATAGTAGCCGATTTGCTTGACGTATCAACACAGACGGTTGATGATATGCTTCGCTCGGGTGATTATCATTTTGGTATTGCACGGCATTGTGCAGGCGGTAAATACAAGTATGAGATTCATCCATTGCGATTTATAGCGTGGTACGAAGGAAGGTTACTTTAATAAGGAGGTAAAAATGAAAATATCTAAGATAATTGCCTGTATACTGTCCCTGCTCCTCAGAGCCTGGATAACAGCCTCTGCGGCAGTAATGATGTACATACAGATGTCGGTGCTGGCGTATGCCCAGAGAGGATACAAGGCTATCGGCGGCGAGATGTTACCCGTAGCAATAGTCGCTGTTGCGGTCTGGTACGGGCTGGGATGGCTGATGAAGGTATGGTATAGGGATATGATAGGAGGTGGACATGATGACAGATCTTGAGCAAATCGCCAAAGAAGCCACCTATCACGGCATGACGTATGGCGAGTATGTTGCCTGGAAGGCGAGAGCCACAATTGAGCAACAGCAAAACTACCGCCGGGCAAGGCAGGTGGCGGAACTTAAGAAAAAGAGAGGTAAGAAAAAATGAAGTTTAAAGTTAGCACAACGGTTACTTCCTATAAAGAGGTAATGGCAATTGTTCAGGCACTTGCCGGCGTTGTAAACAATATCAATGTAACAGACTGTGAAGGCGAGGAGGACGAAGACGATGTATAAATGCGAGCGTTGCGACTGGACAGGCTCGTCCTCGGAACTCGGACATTACACCGAGTATCGAGGAGAATGTCACGGCGCACCTGCGTGGGAAACATTACCGTGTTGTCCGGAGTGCGGATATGATGTTGAGAACATCGAAGAAGAGTAAAAAAAAGAGCTCCCGTAAGGGAGCAAAACAAATATTTATGCAAGACCAGTATAACACTGGCAGGAGAAAAAGTCAATATGAGTATCAAAGAAAAACTTACAGCTGAGCTGACAGACGCAAAGCTCGGCAAATACGAAAACGTTGTTAAGCCCTATGTGCTTGACGAAATCTGCATTTTTGCAAAGCAGAACAGCGAATTTGCACAGGCTATAGAGCAGTCGGACAAGTCTTTTGCCGACTGCCTAAAGGCAAGCGTTGCAGGAGCTAAGGAACACATATCCGATCTCGATTGTTACAAGCGTGCTGTAGCGTTTTACTTTCCCGGTGCGGATATAAAATGCACTATGACGCTTGATCTCGGTGACGGCGGATTCAGCAACAGCAAAACTTCCACAGCAGCAGACAGCGGCAAGCTACAGCTTGACCTTGACAGCCTGCTCGACTTCTGAGGTGCGGTAATATGAAAAAAGAACGTAAGGAACTTCTTATGCACAGCTTTCCGGCCGCTACAGCAGATCAGATGAGCAAAATGGAAGGCAAGGGAGCGGCAAACTACATAATATTTCTGACACGTGGTGCGGAATTGTTCGCAAGAGGGTATCACAGATATTCTAACGGTTATATCGTCGAGCGACAGCGCTATGTGTTTGCAAAAGACGGAGCAGTAAGATACGGTAGCGAAGACGGTAAGCGGTGGGACATTCGCTCAGAGTTTCGTGAGCCGGTCTTCTGCTCAGCTTCATACGGGTATAGCTTCAACAACTCGTATAAAATCATCAACGAAAAGGCGATAAGCCGGTCGGATATGCGATACAGTCAGTACGATAAGTATGCGGGAGATCTGCTGATGTGCTATCTGGACCTGTACTGTAAGCATCCGAATCTCGAATATTTGCTGAAGCAAGGTTATGACCTGATTCAAAAAAATTATACAGGCTTTTGGGGCAATACGGCAAAACTTACATTGCCAAGTTATATTAACTGGAAAAGTAATAATCTTCTTGAAATGCTCGGCCTTACAAAATCCGAGTTCAAAGCTCTCAAAGGGCAGGAACACTTATACGGCGCTTACAGGATAAATAAGGAGCATTTTCCAAAAGTGACACCGGAAGACCTGATACTTATATCTAAAGTCTTTGACTATGAATACGGAACGCTGAAACGCTTTTTAGACGCAACCGGCGCAACGCCGCAAAGAATAACAAGGTATATCGAAGAAAACGGCATATTTACAAGAGATTACAGCGATTATCTTGACCAGTGCAAGCGGCTGAAATACAACACTAAAGATACTGCGATATGCTTTCCGCATAATTTTGAGGCAATGCACGAAAGGCTGTCGGTAACTATCAAGTATCAGCACAATAAAGCGGTAAGAGCGGAGTTTGCGAAACATATCGAGGAACGCAAACAGCTTGAGTTTTCTGACGGTAATCTGATGATAGTACAGCCAAAGCAGCTGTCGGATATAGCTTACGAAGGTAAAGCTTTAAGCCATTGCGTCGGCGGATATGCCGAAAGGCACGCAAAAGGCGCTCTGAGTATAATGTTCATCCGTAAAAAATCCGAGCCGGACAAGCCGTACTATACAATGGAAGTCTCAGCGGACGGAAAAATCGTACAGGTCAGAGGAAAACGAAACATAGCACCGGGCGAGGACGTAGATGCACTGATTAAAGATTACAAGACACATCTTGAAAAGATTTTCAGCGATAAAAGGAGGAAAACAGCATGATAATTCCCGGACTTCGCACACCGCCTGCGGATACAGAAAAGGCGGTAACAGACGATTATGTCAAGGCAGTAAATCTTAACTACCATATTAAAGCGGCGGCACAGGTAGCACAACAGAGCCTGTATGAGATGTGCAAGGGCTTTAAAGAGATGAGGGACAGCAAGCTCTATAAAGAGCTGGGGTATAACACTTTTGAGGATTACTGCGAAAAAGAAACTCAGATAAATAGGCAGAACGTCTACAAATACATAAAAATTGTGGAGAGCCTTCCTGCTGAATTTGTCTCCTCGGGGAGACAAATAGGAGTTAAGAAACTCTATCTTTTATCTTCCCTTTCTGAAGAAGAACGTACAGAAATAACCGAGAACACCGACCTTGAAAACACCTCCGTCCGTGAGCTTGAACAGCAGATAAGGCAGATAAGAGCGGAAAAGGATAAGGCGGTAGCCGATAAGTCGGCCGCCGAAGCCGAAGCATCCGCCGCCGCTCAGCAGGCAAAATCACTTGAAAAAGCCAAGAACGCACTGTCACAGCAGATAGCGGCGCTCGAAGCCGAGATAAAGGAGCTTGAAAACCGTCCTGTTGAAGTTGCTGTCGAGCCGGCTAAGGACGGCGTTATGGACAAGACAGCGTTTGATAATATCTGCAAGACTTATGAGCAGCAGCTTGACAAGGTGCAGGAGGACGCATTACAGGACACTATCCGCTTAAACCGTGAGCATACTGAGCAAATGAATAACCTGAAGGCCGAAAGCGAAAAGAAACTTGAAGATCTCCGCAGTCAACTTGAAGCCGCTAAGCGTGAGCAGTCAGAGCTTACGGTGAGCGTACCCGACAGCAAGGAAACATTTAAAGCGTACCTTGCAACAGCTATTGATGCGGCAAAACGGCTCTGCGATTTCATCGACAATAATTCCGCAGACAGTAATCACGAATTATTCGTGACAAAGGCAAAGCAGTTTTTCGAGAAAATGACGGAGGAAATATGAGCAGTACATTATATGATATAACCGGCAGGTTTGCCGAACTTTTCGATGCGTTTGACGCTATAAATGACTACGAACCGGACACCAATGCTGACGGCGAGTATATAGACGATGACGGCGAGGTCATCGCTGACCTTGAAGCATACAAGGCCGATATGCTGACGATGTGGTTTGACACTCTCGAAGGCATTGAGGGCGAGTTCAATGAAAAAGCCGAGAATGTTGCCTGCTTCATTAAAAACCTTGAACGTGAAGCGGACAGCCACGAGCTTGAAGCTAAGGAACAGACGGCAAGAGCAAAAACCAAGCGTAAAAAGGCAGAGTTCCTGAAAAAGCGCCTGCTACAGGATATGCAGGCGATGAAACTGAAAAAGGTCGATATGCCGAGAGCAAAAATAACGTTCTCCGAGGGACGTGACAGTGTGATTATTGACGATGAGCGGAAGTTTATCGATTATGCCGAAGCGTATAACGATTCACTTATAAAGTACAGTGATCCGACAATACGTAAGTCAGAGGTCAAGAAGCTGCTCGACAGCGGAGAAGAGCTCCCTGCCGTACATCTTGAGAAAAAGCCGTATATAACGATAAAGTGAGGTAGCTATGAGCAATATATTTACACCCGTAACAAGAAAGAAATCAAAGGCGAGAATTGCGGTCATGGGACCGTCGGGAAGCGGTAAAACGCTTTCGTCGCTCTATCTCGCAAAGGGCATAACAGGCAACTGGGGCAAGGTTGCCCTTATAGATACAGAACACGAGCGTGGCAGATTCTATGCCGATCGTCACGATCTCGGCACGGGAGAATTTCTCTATGCCCCGCTTACACCGCCGTATTCGCCAGAAAAGTACATAGAGTACGTCAGACAGGCGGCTGAGGCGGTCGGGGAGGACGGCGTAATAATAGTGGACAGCTTTTCACACGCATGGGATAACGAGGGCGGAGTGCTTGACATCAAATCACAGATAGCACAGCGTCAGGGAAAGAACGATTATACCGCATGGGACGAGGCAGGAAAGATACAGAACAATCTTGTCAATACCATACTGTCGGTCAACTGCCACACAATCATTACACTGCGTACCAAGATGGGCTATGCTATGGAAATCAACGACAGGGGCAAGACCGTTCCCGTCAAGATAGGACTTGCGCCGGTGCAGCGTGATAACACCGAGTATGAATTTGACATAGCATTTCAGATAAACAGGGAGCATATCGCAAGTCTTTCAAAAGACACAACATTCCTCGATAAGTGGTCGGGCGTTATCACCGAAGATTTAGGTACTCAGCTCGGCGCATGGCTCAGCGAGGGTGCAGAGCCCGACAGATGTGAAGAATGCGGCGCTGTCATTATGCCGACACCTAAGCATACGGTAGCGGAAATGGTTGAAAGCTCGGTTGCAAAATTCGGCAGAAAGCTGTGCATAGCGTGTGCAAAGAAGGAGGTCGAAAAGCAGAATGCCGCTAAGACCGTATCAGAGTGAGCTTGTCGAGCAGACAAGGCAGGCGTGGCGTGAGGGTTATCACGCTCCCTGCATTGTTCTCGGGTGCGGCGGCGGTAAGTCGGTGATAGTAGCAGAGATAGCACGGCGGACTACATTCAACGGGAAAAAGGTGTTATTTCTTGTACACAGGCAGGAGCTTGTTCAGCAGATAATAAGGACGTTCATACGCTGGGGCGTTGATATGAACTACTGTGACGTGATGATGGTGCAGACCGCAGCACGACGGATAAAAAAACTGTCAAAGCCTGCGCTTATCATTACAGACGAAAATCACCACAGCCTTGCGCTGTCGTACAAGAAAATCTATGACGCTTTCCCCGATGTGCTTCGTGTGGGGGTAACGGCAACGCCTGTCCGCCTGAACGGTGACGGTCTGGGTGATGTCAACGACAAGCTGATAATCGGGCCGTCTACCAAATGGCTTATTGATCACAACTGTCTTGCACCGTATGACTACTATGCACCGTCCGTAGCCGACTTATCGGGGCTTCATATCAAAATGGGCGAGTTTGTTACGGCGGACGTTGAAAAGGCAATGATCAAAAAGGCTGTATTCGGTGATGTTATCGGATACTACAGACAGCTTGCAGACGGTAAGAAAGCCGTCTGCTACTGCTCAAGTGTTAAGCACTCGCTCGCTACCGCCGAAGCGTTCCGAGAAGCAGGCATAAACGCCGTACACATTGACGGTACAACTCCCGATGCAGAGCGTAATCGTATTATTTCGGATTTCAGAGCAGGACGGATAACGATACTTTGCAATGTCGATTTAATATCGGAGGGCTTTGACGTTCCCGACTGCGAATGTGCGATATTGCTCCGTCCCACTCAATCTCTTACGCTGTACATTCAGCAGTCAATGAGATGTATGCGCTATCGACCGGGCAAGCGTGCGATAATTCTTGATCATGTCGGCAATTACGCACGCTTCGGAATGCCCGATGATGACCGCCTGTGGTCGCTTGAAAAGCGCAAGCGCAACATAAAGAAAGAAGCTGCGGAGAATGCCGAAAAGGTGAAACAGTGTCCCGAATGTTACTATACATTCGGAGCGCCGCCGCCCGGTCAGCCCTGTATCTGCCCTCACTGCGGATATGTTTTCCCGGTAAAGAGCCGGGATATAGAAACAAGCGAAAGCACCGAGCTTATTCATATCGAGGGCTTCAGGCTGGATTTCAGCAGTCCCGATGATTGTTCGTCCTATTCCGATCTGCTTGCATACGCAAAGAAGAAAGGGTATCAGAGGGGCTGGGCGTTTTACGAAGCAAGAAAGAGAGGTTTTATCTATTGACAGAAGAACACAGTATTCAGAATGCTGTCAGACGTGCGCTGTCCGAGAACGGTTGTGTGATATTCCGCATTAACGTCGGCAAGGGCAGAACATTTGACGGCAGATATTTCGACACGGGCGTACCGGTCGGATTTTCAGACCTGTTCGGCGTAAGGCAGTCGGACGGAAAGGCAATATTCATAGAGGTAAAGACAAAAACGGGACGTATTCGCCCCGAACAGAAGAATTTTATTGAAAAAATGCGTCGTTCGGGTGCTGTTGCAGGTATATGCAGAAGCACAGAAGACGCAATAAGACTTATAACGGAGGATAAATAATATGGCATTTTCACAGAACAATTCAGCGGCTACGAGTGCGCTCAAGCCCGAAGGCAGATATGAAACGATAATCACAAGCGTAGACGAGAAAACATATAAGAGCGGCAGTACATCGCTGAGCTTCAGACTGACGATAAGGAATGATATTCCGGAGCAGAAATACGGCAACGCCTGCCTGTTTTATCAGATATGGAAGGCTAAAGAACCTACAAAGGAAGACCTTGCGGTAAACGGTTATACGTTCGGCAGACTTATGGCAGTAGGCAAGGCCGCAAAGCTCACTGACGGCAAGGAATACAAGGATCTTGCGGAATACTGCGACGATCTTGTCGGCAAGTGTGTGATAGCTGTAGTAAAGCACGAAACGGACGATAAGGGCACCACAAGAGAAAAAGTAAGCTATCTTGAACCGACACAGCACCCCGACTGCAAGCATAAGTTCAAGACCGCCGTGACCGCCGATACCGTATCAGCGCCGAAAAATGAGAGCTTTGCGGCAACCGCAGCAACGGAAGCAGTTACGGAAGATGACGATGACTATCCGTTCTGATGGGGGAAATAATGTACGAATATATTCCCGATGAGCTTAAAAAGCTCTCAAACTGGGTGTGCTGGCAGGCTGTACCCGATGAGGCAGGCGGTAAGATAAAAAAACTTCCGATCAATCCTCATACGGGCGAACTTGCTCGCTCCAATGATCCATCCACATGGTCGGATTTCAATACGGCTGTAGCGGCTTCGGCAGGTTTCGCAGGCGTCGGATTCATGTTCGGAAACTGCGAGTATTTCGGTGTTGACATTGACGGAGTGGGTGACGAGATAGCCGCATTCAAAACCGGCGAAAACAACATTATCACCGAATTTATAACAACTCTCCAGTCATATACCGAGCTGTCGCAGTCCGGCAAAGGCATTCACATAATCTGCAAAGGAAACCTGCCGAAGCAGGGGCGCAGACGAGGCAATGTCGAAATGTACGAAACAGGCAGATTTTTCGTTATGACGGGCAATCCGTGCGCCGAATATATGGATATAAACGAATGCACAGAGGCTATCAAGGCGTTGCACGAAAAGTACATAGGCGGAGGGCGTGAGCCTTCCGCTGTACCTCGTGCTTATGTGCCGGCACTTCCGGCAACCGCAAATGATATTATAACTCTCGCCGGAAAAGCAAAGAACGCACCACGCTTCAATGCGCTTATGCAGGGCGATTATTCAGGATATGTGTCACAGTCTGAGGCTGATATGGCGCTTTGTAATATGCTTGCGTTCTGGTGCAGGTGTGATGCGGATATGATGGACTGTATATACAGACAGTCGGGGCTTATGCGTGAGAAATGGGACAGACGGCAGTCGGGCAGTACCTACGGTGCAATAACGATACAAAAAGCCATAGCCGACTGTGAAAAGGTATACGAACCGGCACAGAAATCACCGCAGTTTACGGCAAGGTTCACAGGTGAAAGCTCTGTTGTACACGCAAAGCTCGATACAGCACAGGACGAGCCTGTAAAGCTGTACACGTTTGACGATACAGGGAACGCAGAACGGCTTATAGACTTATTCGGCAAGGAGATCCGCTACAGTTATACAGACAAGCGCTGGCTGTATTATGACGGCAGGAAGTGGTGCTACGACAACAGCGGAACAATAGAGCGCATAGCCGATAAGGCTGTACTTGCGATGAAGGCAGAGGCTAAGGCATATGAGCAGATGGACGCTGAGGACGGCGGAGATATGGCAAAGAGCTTTGAAAAACACCTGAAATCAAGCCGAAGCAACAAATCGAAATCTGCAATGCTGAAGGAAGCACAGCATCACGTTCCGATAGTGCCGGCACAGATGGATAAGTACAAGATGGTGCTTAATACTCCGAGCGGTGTTCTTGACCTGAAAAGCGGTACGCTGAGTGAGCATAAGCCGGAAGCATATTTTACCCGTATCACGTCGGCGGAGTACACGAGCAATGCCGACTGTCCGCAGTGGCTGAAATTTCTTGACGAGATATTCGGCGGCGACAAGGACCTTATACGATATGTTCAGAAGGCGGTCGGCTATTCGCTGACAGGCTCAACGGCGGAGCAATGCGTATTCTTCCTGTACGGCACGGGCAGAAACGGAAAATCAACGTTTCTTGATATTATCCGTGCAATTATGGGCGACTACGCAAGCAATATCCAGCCGGAAACAATAATGGTACGCAGTAATCAGAGCAGTGCCATAAACAGCGATATAGCACGTCTTAAAGGCGCAAGGTTTGTTACGTCTGTAGAACCTAACGAGGGCGTGCGTATCAACGAGGGTCTGCTGAAGCAGCTTACAGGCGATGATATAGTTACTGCCCGCAAGCTGTACGGCGATGAGTTCGAGTTCAAGCCCGAATTTAAATTATGGATGGCGACAAACCACAAGCCGATAATCAGAGGCACAGACACAGGTATCTGGCGCAGAGTGCATATGATACCGTTCACTGTACAGATACCCGAAGAAAAGAAAGACCCACGTCTTAAATATAAGCTGTGCCGTGAGCTGCCCGCTATCTTCCGCTGGGCAGTAGAGGGGTGCGTACTGTATCAGGCTGAGGGACTGCATATGCCGAAGGCGGTAGTCGCTATGGTCAAGGAGTACCGCAGAGAGATGGATGTTATCTCCGCTTTTGTCGAAGACAGGTGCACAGAGGGCAAGGACTGCTATGCGCAGGCTAACGTGCTTTATGCGGCGTATGCGCAGTGGTGCGATGACAATAACGAGTATAAGATGTCAAATACGAAGTTTGGTGTTGAATTGTCGAAAAAGTATCCTAAGGTGCGAGCAAAAAACGGTAATTGTTACATCGGAATAGCTATAAGCTGAAAGGAGGGTGAAGGGTGGTGTAGGGCTTAAGGGTTTTTCTAACCTTTCATACGGAAAATGAAAAAAATAAATATATATAAAAGGTGTTGGAAAACGGGCAAAACCCTTCACCACCTTACACCGAATGATTATGAAGAAGATAAATTTCAATGATCCGGCAACATTTGAAAAGCTGGAGCATATGGCATACGAAAACACGCTTGATTATACCGACTTTCCGCCTGCCGAGTATAAATACTTCGATAAGCTGTCACAGCTCGGCAGTATCTACCGCAGTGGTCAGCTTCCGAAGGGACTTTGCAAAGAGCGTAAGGACGCATATCTTTGTGATTATCGCAAGGACGCAGACAAAACACGGAAAAATCACGAGGCAGAGGTCGGATACCAGGAGAATATACGAAGGTCGGACGAGCTGAGATGTGAGATCAACAGCACAAGAAATCACGATGTCAAGCTGATGCTTGCACTGAGGTGTATCGAGCTGATGACCGGCGAGGAAGGATTTGAAAGGAGAAATTTAAATGATTAAACATTACTGCGAAATATGCGGCGAAGAGATCGCAGGTATACGGATTATGGAGGTATAGAGGATGGAAAAGTTTGATAAGCTGAACATCGAAACGCTTGGTAAAATTATTGATCAGTTTTTGACCGAAAACGAAGTAAATATGCTGATAACGCTTCCGAAAGGATCTTTAGATGCGCAGATACAAGAAAATATAAAACTCGGAAGCGTAGTACGGTTTTATATTTTTCTGAACTGCATAAAGCCGATAGTTGAAGAATTTGCAAAAGAAGCAGAAATCGACAAAACGTCTGCGGAATGGGAAGGAATTGTCGATACATATCTTGCTATGATCAAGAAAGAAATAATTGAAGGAGGAAAAATATGAGTGAATGGATAAGCGTGGAAGATAGACTTCCTGAAAAACAGTCGTGGAATCACATCGCCATCCTTGACACAAAAACAGGCAGAATCAGTGTAGAGCAAGACTTATATGCTATTGAAACGGCCGAAAAATTTAAGCAGAAAAAAGGGTTTTGCAAAGATGGAAGATTTAACGGTCGTGAAGTCGTCATTGCTTGGATGCCGTTTCCTAAACCGCCGATAAGTAAGCAGGTAACGAGTAGTAAACGCAAACCCGCAACTGAAACCTGCTTGTTTTGTGGGCAAGTAATACCAAAGTGGATAAAGTGGGAGGACAAGCTTCCGCCGGATCAGGAAGAGGTGTTAGTATGCACTGTGTCACAAAAAGGAATACGAAACATCGATAAAGGATATTGGTCTATCGATCATTTTATCCATAGAGGACGTGCACGGGTTACTCATTGGATGCCGCTTCCAGAAGCGCCTAAGGAGGAAACATGAAAGCCTGGATTGTAAACGAAAAATATGAAACAGCTTCTGCAGTTGTTTTCGCCGAAACACGAGGTAAAGCAAAAGCGCTCGCATTATGCACAAGCAGCTGTGAGGACGCAAATTTCTGTGATATTGAAGTCAGCCGAGCACCTGAAATGGACAAGTATTACGCTGAGGGAAAAACAGAAATGGACTGGTCAGATCCGAAAGACAGAATTGCATTGGTGAAAGAATGCGGATTTTACTGTAGACATCCAATAGCAGAAGAGTGCAAAGACTGTCCTGCAAAAGATTTTTGCGATGAGGCAGTTCAGAAAGAGGAGGAAACGGAATGACATTATCAGATTTAGAAAAATACCGTGCAAATTGTGAGCTGCTTGAATGTATAGACAGGCAACTCGGCAAGAAAAAAGTGCTGATAAGTACTCAGGGTTCAGCGGGACCGCCGGCATATCAGCTTGTGACAAAAAAAGACGAAGGTTATATACACGGGCTTGGTACTGTATCGCTTCTTAATGAGAAAAGCCGTATAGAAGCCGAAAACGAGAAAATATGTGCTTTTATAGACGCAATACCGGTCAGAAGATTTCACAAGGCGCTGAAGCTGTATTGCATAGGCTGTGGATCTAAGACGTTTACATGGGACGAGGTTGCAGGTATGTGTGATGAAACGAGCGGAGAATCATTACGCAAGGCATTAGACAGATATTTCAAAGAATTGTCCGCTGATGTCCGTTAATGTCCGCCAATGTCCGCCGTTGTCCTATTGATGTCCGAAATCAAGTGTGCTAAAATTAGAATGGGAAAACTACAATAATAAGTTTTCCTCCTGAAGCCCGGCACAACGGTGTCGGGTATTCTTATACCCAAAAGAAAGGACGGTGTTACCGTGACCGAAAGACAGAAGAAATTCGCCGAATACTACGCTCAGTGCGGTAATGCCGCCCAGAGTGCGATACAGGCAGGATACAGCAAAAAGTATGCAAATACTAATGCTTCAAAATTACTACAAAATACTACAATTACGGAATACATAAAACAGCTCACCGAAGACGCCCAGACTGCCCGAATAATGACGGCAAGAGAACGGCAGGCGATACTTTCCGATATAGCTAAGAATAAACAGAACGAGCTGTCGGACCGTATCAGAGCTATAGACACGCTGAATAAGATGACGGGTGAGTATGTGACAAAAGTTCAAGGAAATATAAATGCCGATGTCAATAACCCGTTTTCAAAATTATCAACAGAAGAGCTGAAGAAGTTGATAACTGATGATTAGTAAAGATCTTGCAAAACTTGGTGCTAAAATAGAACTTGCTAAGCGTGAGTTCTTTTTTTATTGCCAATTAAAAGCACCGGATTTCTATAAGTCTGATAGATCATTTTTAGTAGAACTCTGTAATGGCTTTCAGGAGTTTATGAACTCAGATGAACCGGTTATGATAGTAAATTTGCCGCCTCGTCACGGAAAGTCGAGAACAGCTGGTTGCTTTGTTGAGTGGGTTCTCGGCAGGGATAAAAACCAGAAGATTATGACGGGCTCGTACAATGAAACACTGTCAACTATGTTTTCAAAGAATGTCAGAAACTGCATATCCGCCGAAAAAGCAGATGTGAATATTCCGGTGTATTCTGATGTTTTCCCGGATACTAAGATTAAACGAGGAGACGGCGCAATGAACCTGTGGAGTTTAGAGGGCGGATATAATAATTATCTTGCTACTTCTCCGACAGGTACAGCGACAGGTTTCGGCTGTTCGCTTATGATTATTGACGATCTAATCAAAAATGCAGAAGAAGCTAACAATGAGAGCATAAAAGAGAAGCACTGGGAGTGGTTTACAAACACGATGCTGTCTCGTTTGGAAGAAAACGGCAAAATAATAATCATTATGACACGCTGGGCTTCCGACGATCTCGCAGGCAGAGCCATTGCGCATTATACTCAACAAGGTGTAAACGTAAGGCACATTACAATGAAAGCACTTATTGATAAAGAAAAGCACACTATGCTCTGCCCTGAAATATTATCCTATGGTTCATATCTGGCGAAGACAAAAGCGATGGGAGTTGATATTGCAAGTGCTAACTATCAGCAAGAGCCAATTGATTTAAAAGGCAGACTGTATGATTCGTTCAAGACCTATACAGAGTTGCCGAAAGACAGCAATGGGAACAGTTTGTTTGAAGGTATTTACAGTTATACAGATACTGCGGACGAAGGAGATGACTTCTTGTGTAGCATTATCTGGGGCGTGTATATGCGTGAAGCGTATGTACTTGATGTTTATTTTTCTAAAGCAAATATGGAGATCACAGAGAAAGAAACAGCAAGGCGACATAAAGAATTTGCTGTAAATAATGCTCTTATAGAATCAAATAACGGCGGTTCGGGATTTGCACGGAACGTCAGACGCATATCAGCCGATGAGCTTGGTAATTATACAACTATTTTTCAGTGGTTTCATCAGTCGAAAAACAAGAAGGCACGTATAATTTCAAACTCTTCATGGGTACAAAATCATATTATTTTCCCGGTAAATTGGAGAGATAAGTTTCCCGAGTATTATGCGGCTATGATTAAATATCAGCGTGAAGGCAAAAACGCACACGACGATGCGCCTGACGCAACAACCGGTGTTGCCGAAACTATGTATAAATTAGGAGGATGACGTGAAGATAGGAGAAAGGTTTAAAAGCATGATACAGAATTGGCTTAATATAGTTCCTGCCGTAAATCAATCTGTTGTGCTGCAGGAGCTTTTGCCGAGAGAGATTGAAGTGCTTCGTTCTCAGCTCTGGTACAGAGGTGACGCAACGGAACTTAGACAGTTTTTCCACCAGATAGGTGACGGAAGCGGTAGTTTTTGGGCGAGTGTTCCAAACAAGAATAATATACGAAAAATACACAGCGGCTTGCCTGCGATAATTGCCGATACTTTGGCGTATATCGTGTATTCGGATATGGATAAAATCAAAGTAACCGGTGAAAAAGAAAACTCGATCTTTGAGAGCGTATCAAAAGCCGTTGATTTTAACGAACTTGTTGGAAAAGCTGTAGTAGACACTTTAGTAAGCGGCGATGGGGCATTTAAGATTTCAGTCGATATGACCGAAAATTCTGTTTCTGACGTTCCTATAGTTGAATTCTGGAGTGCAGATAAGGTTGAATATCGATATATAAGAGGCGTACTTAAAGAGGTTGTTTTCCGTTCTGAGCATAAGGAAGGCGATAGATTGTACCATCTTGAGGAATGTTATGGAAAGGGGTACATTGAAAGCAGACTTTATGATAACAGCGGTCATGAGGTACGCCTTGACAGCGTTCCTTGCCTTTCAGGCATTGAAACAAGAACGATATTCGATGGCGATTACATAATGGCTGTACCGCTGAAATTTTACGCATCAAAAAAATATCCGAACAGGGGTAAGAGCATATTCGACGGCGGTAAATCCGACTGCTTCGACGCTCTGGACGAGGTTATTTCGCAGTGGTGGGACGCCATAAGAGCCGGCAGAGTTACAAAGTATATTCCTTCCGATAAAATTCCTCGAAGTCCTGAAAACGGGGCCTTACAACGAGTAAACAGTTTCGGCAATGAGTTTATAGAGATAGCTTCATCTCTTGGTGACGAGCGCTCTTCTCAGATACAGGTCGTACAGCCCGACATCAAGTATGACGCATTTGTATCATCGTATACAAACTGCCTGCTGATGTGCCTGCAAGGACTTGTATCGCCTGCGACACTCGGTATTGATGTCGGCAAGATGTCAAGTGCGGACGCTCAGCGAGAGAAGAAGGACGTTACGGGCAACACCCGGAACACAATAACGACAGCGCTTGAAAAGGCTCTGCCTGAGCTTGTGTCGGCTGTATTAAAGACATACGACAATATGCAGGGCAAAGCCCCCGAAGAATATGAGGTAAGCGTTGATTTCGGTGAGTACGGCGCACCCGACTTTGACAGCCGTGTTGAAACGGTCGGCAAGGCAAGTACCTACGGCATTATGTCGGTCGAAACGCAGGTCGAGGAGCTGTGGGGCAGTTCTAAAGAGGACAAATGGAAAGCCGGTGAAGTCAAGCGTATAATGCAGGAAAAGGGGCTTGCCGATGGTGCGACATCTGCGGTAGGTGATGAGCTTGCTTAGTTTCAGAGATATTGCAAAGATATTTGAAGAGATAGAGCTAAGGCTCATTGCTTCGCTGAAACGCAATCTTTCACGGCACAAAGCCGAAGAAGAAAAAGAAGGCTTTGAATGGTCAGCGTGGCAGGCTGAAAAGCTCAATAACATTGACAATTTCCGCAAGGAGAACGCTCAGATAGCGGACGAATATGTAGATGTTATTGACGATGAAACCCGACAGCTTATGACGGATCAGTTTCACGAGGGAGAGCATACAGCGGAGCAGTCGGTCATTGATGTTTCGGAAAGCGGCGTCAATGTTCCCGATGTTCCGGCACAGCCTCAGCCGCCCGAAGCGCCGACAGCTATACCGGATGATCACTTTTTCGGTGTTAACAAGCCGAAGATGGATAAGCTGATGGAAGACGTAACAACGCTTGAAAAGACCGCCCTTACTGCCGCTGTGCGTAATATGGACGATGTTTACCGCACAACGCTGAACAAGGTACAGCTTATGATGGGCACAGGCTCAATTACACTTAATGAAGCAATCGACCTTGCAACAAGGGACTTTCTCGACAAAGGCATAAACTGCATTGTATACGCAGATGGCAGGCGAGTTAATATTGCCGATTATGTGCGTATGGCACTGCGCACAACGTCCACAAGGGCAACATTGCAGGGTGCGGCTAAACGCTTTGCGGAGCTTGGCTATGATACCGTGCTTATATCGCAGTACGGAGGCTGCTCAGAAACCTGCGAGCCGTATCAGGGCAAGGTTTACATTGATGATGTATTCACGATATGGAACGGCGAGAAAAGCGGCGACTTCGGCAAGTCAAACTACTGTGACAAGTGGTTTATGCTGTTGTCTGTGGCAATACGAGGCGGGCTGTTCCACCCTAACTGCCGTCATACTATGGGGCAGTACATAGAGGGGCTTACAAAGATACCTCAGCCGATTCCTGCCGAGAAGATACGGGAACAGCGAGCACTTGAAGAAAAGCAACGGGCTATGGAGCGTAAGATAAGAGCACTCAAACGCAAGGTTGAGGGCACGCAGGACGAGAAGAAGGTCAAGGAGTATAAGCGTAAGCTCCGAGAGGAACAAGGCAAGCTCAGAGAGTTTATCAAAGAGCATGACGACGTTCTCCGCAGAGATTATTCAAGGGAGAAGATCTACAGCGGTAAGGGTGAGCCGAAGCAGGAAGCACCGAGAACGGAAGAAGCGCCTGTTAAAGCTACCGATACCGAAAGCAAAAATCCTGTTCCGACAAATAAAGAGCCTAATATTCCTCAGCCGGATAATAACGTTTCTGAACCGGAAAATAACGAAAATACAATGAATTTTGTACAGCCTGAGCCTTTAAAGACAGTTCAGAGCAACGAAGAAACAGACGATACGCCGACTGCGGCTACGACTGATGAAGCCGATGAAACTGCCGAAACGACAGAAAACGTACAGGAAACTGTAAAACAGCCTGTCGAAGCAACGGCAGACAGCGAAGAAAGCGTACAGAATTTTACAGACGATACTGTTGACAATTCGGATGAAAGTGATATAATAGAAGAGGATAATATTGATCACTTTATAGGTGACAACACCACTGAACCGTACAAGTATGAATATTCTTTTGAGCCTAAGGTTACAGCAGAAGTAAGAGAAGCTTTTAACGAGGAATATCAGAAAGCTGTTGAAATGTATGGCGAGATTGATACTGTGTCCGGCGTTAATGTATTGACGGTTGTTTCTAAAGACGAAGGTCTTTATAATGACAATAGTCAGCGGATTTCTCTTCGCCACGCTGAAAAGAAAAACGGTTTGAAGATTATGGCGAGTGTTGCACAAGAGAAATATAAAGCCGGTAAGTGGTCTACAGGACATCCAAGACACGCTATGAGGCACGAAATAGGTCATGCAATACAGCTTCATCATCGGTTGTATGATAAGGATTGGAATGACAAGCGCTTAAAAATATCATTGATATTCAAAAAAGCGTTCTTAAATGAAGATGGTTTTTCTATGCCGTCATCATATATATGCGATGATATTGATGAGTTTATTTCTGAATGTGTGGCTGCAAGCTATCTAAACCCTAAAAAACAGTCTAAAACGATCAAGACCGTTTACAGGATAATTACAGGAGGTGTATAATATGCAGGAAATGCCATTAGAGATTGCTAAATGGACAGAGCTAAAATTCCCAGAAGGCAGACGCTTTTTAAAAGATGACGCACCCGAAGATATACGCCGTGCGGCGATAGAATGGGAACGAGATTTCAACCGCAAAACAGCAAGAAGACGAATAGTTAATATTGATATTTGACCTAACCGCCCACAGCAGTGAGCGGTTTTCTTATACCCGTGTGCAATTGATTGCACTTGATTTTAACTTGCATAGTACGCACTAACGATATAACAAACGGCTTTATCAAGCCAAACGTTAACTTGCAGTGTTTATTTGCAATTATAGCTGATTTTAAACACAAACTTTGCAAAAACAGCCGTTTTTTGTGAAGTTCGGCGCAAAAACGAACCAAACTTAATAATTTTACCGCTCTTAAAAAGGGCGGTATTTTTATACCCAAAATCAAAGAAAGCGAGGTAAAGCAATGGAACCCGAAAAGAAAACTCCCGAAGAGGAGAAGAAGCCCGTTCCCGCACCGGAGCAGAAGGGCGAGCCCAAGCCCGAAGAGAAGCCCGCCGAAAACAAGCAGACGGACGATAACGGCACAGCAGAGAAGCCCGATGAGAGCAAGGCGGAGGACAAGAAGGAAGATAAGCCCGAAGAAAAGGCGGATAAGCCCGAATCTGAGCCTGCACCCGCCGTTCCCGATGCAAAGGACGAGGAGATTTTAAGGCTGAAAACACAGATAGCCGCAATGTCGCTCGGTGTAAAGCCCGATTGTATGGACGATGCTGTGGCTATTGCCGAAAGCTACGTCAAGTCCGGCAAAAGCGAGGACATCAACTCGGCACTGTCGGCGGTAGTCAAGAAATATCCCGATATGAAGGCTGACGGCTCAGACGGCAAAAAGCAGGGCGGATTCAAGGTCGGTGCAGGCTCCGACAAGAATGAAAAGCCCGACAACAGCAGACTTGATAACGCATTCGGTATCAAGAAAAAGAAGTAAGAAAGGTAAGGTGTAAAAATGTCAAACACAATCAACTATGCTGAACAGTATACCAATCAGCTCAGAGAGCTTTACGGTCAGGAATCAAAGGCCGACGCTCTCTATCACTCAAATTCCGATATTCAGCTCAAAGGCGGAAAAACAATCAAGATACCCACTCTGTCGGTATCCGGCTATAAGGACCACACAAGAGCATCGCTCGGCTTCCCTCAGGGTACATACGAGAACAACTACGAAACAAAGACGCTCGATCACGACCGTTCTATCGAGTTCGTAGTAGATCCTATGGACTTTGACGAAACCGATACCGTTGTATCACTGGCAAACATTCAGAGCCGTTTCGACAGGACGCAGGCAATCCCCGAACACGACAGCTATACATTCTCAAAGCTGTATGCAGAGGCTGTAAGAGTGGGTGCAACAATAAAGCACGACAAGCTCACGATCGAGAACGTCCTCAAGGATTTTGACGAGAATCTCAAGACGCTTGAAGATAAGGGCGTACCCCTCGACAGAATGATACTCTATGTCACCGCAGACTATAAGACGATACTCAAGAACGCAGAGGGTATTCAGAGAACGCTCGACATCAAGAGCGGCGGCGGCATCGACAGACGTATCCATTCCGTTGACGATATAGGCAATATCGTTACAGTTCCCTCAGCTCGTTTCAAGACCGTGTACGATTTCACGGACGGCTGTAAGTCCGGTGTCGGCGCAAAGCAGATAAACTACATTCTCATTGACCCCGAATGCCAGGTGTCAAGAGATAAGTACGCATATATACATCTGTTTGCTCCCGGCTCTGACAGCAGAACGGCAGACAACTATCTGTACCAGAACCGCAAGTACAACGGTACATTTGCGATAGATCACCTGTTTATTGACGGCTGTATCATGAATGTATCTGCTCTGACGCAGACATTCACAGGTAACGGCTCGACAACTGCATTCACAGTGACCGACAAGCCCGAAAAGCTCATCGGCGTAACTGTGGACGGTACAGCGACAACAGACTACAGCTATGACAAGTCATCGGGCGTGATAACATTCAATACCGCTCCCGGCAACGCAAAGGCTATAGTCGTAACATACTAAGGAGGTAACTATGGTAGCAATAAAGGCAAACAAGCAGTATACTATCACGGAAGCCGAGAAGAAGTCATATCTTGCACAGGGGTATGACATAATCGGCGATAACGGGGCTGTGGAGCATTCTCCGCAGGCTACCGTGCCGTATGCCGAATATGAAAAGGCTCAGGCGGAGATAGCAAAGCTCCGTGATGAGCTTGCTCAGGTAAGGGCGGCAAAGACAAAAAAGGGTGAGGCTTAATGTACCTCACTTTTGCGGAATTTCAGACCTTATGCCCCGACAGTACGATAACCGAACAGCAGTACAACGCTCTTGAAAACAGGGCGGAGAGCGACATCGACACACTGACCTTCAACCGCATAACGGCTATAGGATTCGACAATCTGACAGCGTTTCAGCAGGATAAGGTAAGGCTGGCACTGTCACAGCAGACAGCATTTGTTTTTGACAATGCTGAGCTGCTTGACAGCCCGCTCAGTTCCTATAGTATCAGCGGTGTGTCAATGTCATTTGACAGCTCTAAGGTTATAAATTACTGCGGTGTCACTACAACACGGCAGGTTTACAACACGCTGTTGCAGACAGGCCTTTGCTACAGGGGGTTATAATGAAATATCCGAAACTTGTACCCGAAAGGGTTTGTACAACATCTTGTACCGTTTATCGTACAGACGGACTTAACCGTGACGGTTCAAAGAAACGGACGGCCATATTTGAGGGTAAATGCTTCCATTCGGAAAAAGCACGGCAGAAATTATCCGCAGAAAAACAGCTTATAACGCTGTCTGGCGAGGCTCTTTTCTGCGGGGATATTGCCCCGGACAGCCCGATAGTTGACGGAGCTGTGGAGATAGGTGGCAGAGAGTACAAGATATACGGCTCGGAAAAGGCTAAAAACCCCGACGGGACGGTAAATTACACAAGACTGGAGCTGATATAGTGATAAAAGTAACCGTAAAGCTTGATAAGGCTGCAATAGCAAAGATTGAAAAAGCAGTGCTTGACAGTGCGCAAGCGGCGATGGAGCAGGTGGTTACCGAAGTACAGAACACAGCACCGCTTGACCAGGGCGACCTCATCAACGGCATATTTGTTCGTTCGGAAAAAAGCGGTAATACTGTCATCGCCACGATTGACCACAGTGCTTTATACTCTCGGTATCTCTACTATGGCAAGCTGATGATCGACCCAAATACCAAAAGTGCTTGGGCAAAGAGCGGTATAAAGAAAGAAGTGACCGACAAAAAGTTGAAATTCCGCAACGGCAGGACTGATCACTGGCTTGAGCCGTACATAACAGGTGACAAAAAGGATTTTGTCAAAAACTCGTTCACAAAAATATTTAAGGGAAAAACAGGCGTATGACGTTACTTGAAACAGCCGATATGCTTGCTGATGTTCTCGGCATAGAGAATGTATACGCAGGCTGTATAGACGCAAATAAGGATAAGTGTATCGGCGTGTATGCGTCAAAAAACACCTATCCTAAGAAAATCAGCATAGGCGGTAAGCCTTGCACGAAAACACTTGAAAAGCACATCAGCGTACTGATACACTGGACGGACAATCCGACTACAGCCGAGAGTGCGGCAAACGAAATACTTGATAAGCTGACCGATGTACACGGCTATACTGCCGGGGGGCACACGGTCGGCTTTTTGAGTTGCAGTGAGGTGCATAACGCAGGCAGAGATGAAAGAGGTATCTGCGAGTACGTTATTGATGTGACGGTTTATTACGAAAGGAGTAATTAACAATGGCTAACAAAACAGGAGTATATCCCGTATATGAAAATCAGTTCAAGATTGACAAGACAGGCGGAACAGGTGCGACAGCCGAGAATCTTGTAACTATTGCCGATATGGAGAGCTTTTCGGTTTCCATTGACGGCAATGTCGAGGAGTGGAAGCCGTTCGATCAGGAAGGCTGGACAAGAAGACTTGTGACAGGTAAGGCGCTGACCGTCAGCGTATCCGGCAAGAGAAACATCGGTGACGCAGGCAACGATTATGTTGCAGGACTTGCACTCAAAACAGGCGCAGACAGCCACACAACTGTAGTGTGGACGTTCCCCAGCGGCGCAACGCTGACAATACCGTGCGTTATAAACGTGACGGAGTGGGAATCGGGCGATTCCACAGCGGTAGCACCTCTTGCGTTTGACATCATGTCGGACGGCAAGCCCACATTTACAGACGCAAAGTAAGGAGATAAATACAATGGCTAAGATGTACACACTTGATGAAAAGCTACTCGTAGGCGTTCCCGAAATACGCATCGGAGAAAAGGTCTACAAGGTAGACGATCGTGAAAAGACGGTCAAGAAGGTAATGGCGCTTTACAATAACGGCGATAAGAAGGACATTGAAAAGATTGACGAGATGTTCAAGCTGGCGTTCGAGCCTGCCGCCGCTAAGGAGATAAGCGAAATGAATATGCCGTGGGCGGCATATCAGAAGCTGTCCGAGATAGTAATATCCGCCATGACGGGACAGGAAGATACCGAGCGATTTCACGAGTAATGAAGTCTGGTACGACATCGAGTATGACCGTGAGCTGATACGTCAGTCGATAGCAAAACAGTATCACATACTGCCGTCCGAGCAGGACGATCTGCACTATTCTGACTGGCTGAGCCTTGTATCCGGCATTATGAATGATACTCCGCTCGGTCAGACAGTGCGGATACGAAGCGAGGATAACAAGGAGATGCTCAAACACTTTTCGCCGTATGAAAACCGCATACGGCGGGAGTGGGCGGCATTCAGAGCGAAGAAACAGCTTGCGGAGAAAACTCCAAAACAGATACAGAGCGATATAACGGCTCTTGAAATGATGATAAAAAAGGCATTCGGGGGAGGTGAGTAAATGGCTGACGGAAACGGTGCGTCAGTAGGCACTATCAGCCTGTCGCTGATAATAGACGCAGAGCTTGACAAACAGCTTTCGGCTTTACAGAAAAGCATACAGTCGCAGTGGGATAAGGTCGGTGAAACCGCTGAAAAGGCACTTGCCGACAGTGTGGAAAAAGCCGCCGATAAGGCTGTAAAGCCTGTTGAGGAAGTCGGCAAGGCTGTAGAAAAGACCGTGACGCAGAGCGTTGAAAAGGCTGTGCAGAAGGTCGAAAAGCCCGCCGAAGAGGTAGGAAAGACGCTTGAAAGCTCTATATCCGAAAGTGCCGAAAAGGCTTCCGAAACTCTGGAAAAGGCGCTTGTCGAGCCTGTAAAGGAAGCGGAAAAGGAAGCGGAAAGTCTTGGCAAAGCGATAAATAACAAGTACGAGTTCGGGCCCGGTTATAGCAAAGAAGCTATGGATTTCGTGAACAACTATCAGCCGAAAAGCGATAAGAAGAAGTCCAAAGAAAAAGAGGAACTCCCCGAAATTGATGTCGGCAGTTTTGAAATTCCTTCCGAACCTATCGACCGTCTGAACAAAAGTCTTGAGCTGACTAACGAAAAAATAGAGCTTGCACAGGAGAAGTGGAAACAGCTTAACAGAGAAATGGCGGCAATGTCTGATAAAGACATGGCAGGCGAAAAGGGCAATGCCATAATAGAAAAAATAAACGCTGTTGAAACAAGTATGCTGAAACTGCAGCAGCAGTCCGAAGCTACTAAAGCCAAGATAGATAAGGCAATGCAGGCGGATGCAGAAGCCAAAAAGCTGGCTGAAGCCGCACGGCAGGCCGCCGAAGCGGTAAACAAGATACCTGAAAGCACAAACAACATAAATCTGCAATCGTTACCTGTCATAGCGATGCTGATAGACAAAATGCTGCAGGTTAAAACAGCGGTAACAGAGGCTGCTGCATCAAACGAAAAAGTGCAGAGTGCGGTAGAAAAAACTACCGCCGTACTGGATTCGGGGTGTAAAAAGATTGAGCAGGTGCTGGAAACGGCCGATAAGGCGGCAAGCAAGATAATACAGCCTGTTTCAAAGGTGAAAAACACGCTGAAAACGGTAGGCACGGCGGTAAATAACTCGGTCATTGCTCCTGTGAAAAAACTGGCTTCCTCTTTTGCAAGCCATTTCAAAAGAGCGGAAAAACCTGTTGATAACCTTGAAAAGTCGGTCAAAAAAGTAGGTGCTTCTGCTGAAAAATCGCTCGGCAAAGCAAAAACTTCTGCCGGTGGATTCGGCAAGACAATAGGCGGACTTGGTAAAAGTGTCAAATCCGCACTTAAATCTACGTTTCTTATGGCAGGGCTTTATGCGGCGTTTCGTGGCATAAAGTCAGTAATGTCGGACGCTATCGGTGCAAACGAGGAGTTTGGCAACAGTGTAAAGCAAATAAAAGGCAATCTTCAGGTTGCGTTTACGCCTATAGTAAACGCTATCATGCCGGCGCTTAATACATTGGCATCCGGACTTGCCACAGCAACAAAAGCTATAGCGAGCTTTATTTCGGGGCTGTTCGGCACAACGTATAAAAAGTCGCTTGAAGCGGCAAAAAAGGTCGAAGCTGTCGGAAAAAAGGCTAAGGAAAACAGCCGTTTCCTTGCAAGTTTTGATGAGATGAATGTTGCTTCAAAGGACGAGAGCGACAGCTCCTCCTCTGATCTCTCTGCACTTGACAGCGAGGGCGATAAGACAGCCGAGGGTATCGGAAATAAGATTCGTGAGCAGATTAAAAAGGGGTTTGCTCTGCTGAAAAAGCAGTTTGCAAACGTCAAAAAGTATTTCGACACAAATTTTGCTCCGATATTTGCGGAGATAGGCAAAAAATTCGCACCCGTTATAGAGGGCTTCAAGGATAATATGAGCAAGGCCTGGAGTGATATGGCAACTCTTGCCGAGCCGTTCAAAAACTATTTTACAAATAATCTGACTCCGGCGCTTCAGACAGCGTTTAAGTCAATCGGAACGATAGCTTCGGGGCTTGGAGATACGTTTAATCTTGTGTTCGGTCAGCTGTGGGATAACGTTATTTTCCCTTCGCTGAACACAATGATAACAACCGTGTTACCGTTGCTGACAGATCAGTGGACGGCGACCGCAGAGGTTATGACGACACTCTTTGAAACCGTCAAGACAATATTCGACGAGGTTTTTGTAACCGGTGTTATGCCGATACTGACAACCTTGCAGGGCGTATGGAGCGATTTGTGGATAACCTCGGCAAAGCTATGGTCGCAGTATGGCGAACCGATGATGGAAGCTATTCAGTCGCTTATAACTTCAGTCGGTGATACAGTGCTGACGGTCTATAAAGAGTGGATACAGCCCGTTATACAGTGGGTATGTGACCTTATAAAATCCCTGTGGGACAAAGCAATAAAGCCTGTCTATGTAAAGGTCGTTGCCGTTGTCGCAAAAATCGTGGATTGCGTAAAAGCAGTATGGAATTTTCTAAAGCCGTTTGTCGATTGGTTCGTGAAAACGTTGGGGCCCACGATAAAAAATGTACTGGCGGCGGTCAAAGGCGTTTTTGACACTGTATTTACCGCTATCGGCGATATAATCGGTGGTATTATTAAGACCTTCGGCGGACTGATAGACTTTATAACAGGTGTATTTTCAGGAGACTGGAATAAGGCTTGGCAGGGAATATGCAACTTTTTCAGCGGTATCTGGAACACAATCTGGGGCGTGATCAAAGGAGTTATCAATCTGATAATCGACGGTATTAATATGCTCTGGACGGGTATCTACACTGTAGTAAAGGGTATAGTTGACGCTATCGGCGGTGTGGCAGGCGCAATAGGCGATTTGTTCGGTCAGGACTGGCATTTCTCAATGCCTGAAAACCCTCCGCTGATACCTAAACTTGCAAAGGGCGGTCTTGCGTATGCGCCTACGCTTGCAATGGTCGGTGATAACCGTAATGCAGGAACAGACCCAGAGGTAATTGCGCCTCTGTCAAAGCTCAAGGACATCATCGGCGAAGGCGGAGATATGACGGAAGTTGTACTTCTGCTCCGTGAGATACTGGAGTTTCTGAAAGGTCTTAATCTTATCGCTAAGGGTGAGGTTGACGGTAAAACGCTTTACCGGTTGATAGTACGTCTGAACAAGGAGAATACATACAGAACGGGGGTAAATGCACTTGGCTAAAAATCTGATATGGGTTAAGGGCGTTCTGCTCCCGTCACCTGATGTTGACGGCTATAATGCCACACGCTGTAAGACGTGGGAACCCAACACCGGCAGAAATGCCGCAGGAACAACCGTCGGAAGCATACTTTGCTGGAAATACAAGATAGAACTTAAATGGTCCTTTCTTACAGAAGCGCAGGTGAAGAGCCTGCGCAGTCTGTTTGAGAACAAGCCCGATTACTTCGCCGTGAAATTTGACTATGACGGCGAGTATAAGGAGATAACCGCTTACAGTACAGATCTTTCCGCCACAGGCAAGCTGTACGCAGGTAGCGGATATTATTACAAGAGCGTATCGATAAATCTGATAGAAAGGTAGGTGATAGCTTGTACACAAATGTTTCGGATGAGTTTAAGACGGCATTGAACAGTGCAGAACCAGTCTACTGCTGTAAGCTGGATTTCGGTAATAATGTAACGGTGAACGATCTGTTCAGCGTAAGCTATTCGGGCGGATCGTGCAGTGAGAGCATAGTGCCGGGCGGAACTGTCATAGCAAACGCAAAAGTCGAGCTGACGGCACTTTCTGCGACGGTCAGAAAGGGAAGCACTTGCACGTTGTATTTTGGCGTGAACGGCGAATACGCCCCGCAGGGAGTGCTTACGGTAAAGAAAATTGAGAAAAGCGGAGAACGGTTGTCGGTAACGCTTGAGGATAACATGGCAAAGACGGAAAAAGGCTATTTTTCAAGCCTGTCGTATCCGTCCACAACGCTGAAAATGCTGTCGGAAATTGCTACAAAGTGCGGCGTTGCCTTTAATACTTCGGGGCTTACGGCGGTAACGATAAAGGACAAGCCGGAGGGCTATACCTGCCGTGAAATAATCGGAGATATCGCAGGGCTGTACGGCAAATTTGCCGTTTGTGACCGTACCGGCAAGATAGCGTTCAAGTGGTTTGATACTACGGCGGTGCAATTGTCCGATTTTTGCTATGATACACCCACAGTTGCTACCGACGATATTACAGTCGGACGTGTGGTGTGCGGAGATTTTACAGCCGGCACAGGCACTGCGATAACATACGATTGCCTGTTTATGACTCAAAATCAGCTGAACACGGTGCAGAAGTCATTAAACGGATTTAAATACCGCACGGGTGAAATCCCGTTAAGGCTTGGCAATATGCTGATAGATGCGTGGGATATGGTGAGCATAACCTACGGCGGAGAAACTGTGAAAATTCCTGCCGCTACTATTTCCGTGGCATATAACGGCGGCCTGTCTATGACAATAGAAGCACCGGCTGAAGAACAGTCTGCGGACAGCGGCGAAAGCTATAAGTCGCCTGCACAGAAGCAGGCGGAACGAATAACCGCAGATATAATCAGTGCAAAACAAGCATTACTCGAAAAAGCGGATATTACAGAGCTTAATGCACAGATTGCAAATCTTGAAAACTTCTATGCCGCAAAGGCTGATATTACCGAGCTTTCCGCACAGATAGCCACGATTGACAATCTGACGGCTAAGAAAGCAGATGTTGAACAGCTGTATGCAAAGAAAGCGGATATAGATGAGCTTGTGGCCGATACGGCAACGCTTAAATCACTGAAATCCAATGTTGCAAACATAGATGTTCTGCTGTCGGGCAAAGCCGGCACGGGTGAGCTGACATCTATAAAGCTGACTGCCGAAAATGCGGAAATAGCGACTGCGCTGATAAAGGACCTTACAGCCGCAAACTTCCGGTCAAAGACTATCGAAACCGATGATTTTACGATAAAATCAAGCAGCGGAAAATTGCAGATAGTCGGAAACACAATACAGATCAAGGATGTAAATAATACCGTGCGTGTCCAGATAGGCGAGGACGGTAAATCCGACTATGGCATTTACGTTACCGATGCAGGCGGAAAGATAATGTTCACCTCTTACGATGGCTTGCACGAAGACGGCATAAAGAGCGGCATTATCAAAAATGATATGGTAGCTGATGATGCACATATCAGTGGCAGTAAGCTGGATATTTCGAGCGTTATTGACGGTATCAACGCCGATAACAGCACCTATCTTAATACAAGTAAGGTTGTCATAGACGGAACATCTCAGACGATAAATGCAAAATTCACGGAGCTGACTGCAAGCATAGGCAGTATCGGCACTCGTACTTCCGCTCTTGAAAGCAACCTGTCGGGCTTTCGGACAACAGTGTCGGAAATATACGCCACAAAGTCAGCGGTTGACAGTATACAGATAGGTGGAAGAAATCTGCTGTATGACAGCACGGGGAACATCAAAAACGGCTGGAGCGGTAACACTATAATAACGGTTGATGGCGGAATATCAGGAAATAGCCTTGCAATATCCAGAACCGGCTATTCCGGCAATGCACGATATTTTGGCACGAACAAGAGGCACTTTCTGACAGATTTCGAGGTTGGCACAAGCTACACTCTGTCGGCGTGGATAAAGGTCAGAAGCGATGTAGAGCTTGACGCAAGCGGGTATGTAATGGCACGATTTCGCTCGGCAGATGATAAAAAGCTGTATGCCCTGTCGCTGACGGTGAGCAGTCAGACAGAAAAAGACAAGTGGATTTACTACGAAAAGACGTGGACGATAAATGACAGCGACATAGCGAAGCTCGAATGCGTGGCACTTGCGCTTGATAAAAACGGCATGATTGAGGCTTGCAACATCAAACTTGAAAAAGGTACTAAGGCTACAGACTGGTCACCTGCTCCCGAAGATACCACAGCCGAAATAACATCGTTATCAAGCAAGCAGTCAAGTCTTGAGCAAACGGTAAACGGCTTTAAGGCAACTGTTGAAAGCACATATGCGACAAACGACAGCGTAACGCAGAAGGTTTCCGCCGTAGAGCAGAAAGCCGACAAAATATCGTGGATTGTAAAATCGGGAACATCGGAAAGCAGTATGGAGCTGACAAGCAAGGCCTTGGATATTATTGCGGAGACCAAAATCAAAGGTGATGTGATTGTGGGCGGAGTTATCAAAAGCGGCAACTATGATGTTGCAAAAGGCGCTGGTATGAAGCTGACGCTGGCAACGGGCGAGTGGGACAGCAAATACTTCAAAGTAAGCAGCACCGGCACTATTACAGCTACGGGTGGAACGATAGGTGGATTTACGATAAGCAATAATTCACTGTATAACGGGCTGGACACAATTAATCACAAAGAAGGAACAAATGAAACGGCTGGTGTTAATATCAGCGTTTTGGGAGGTTTTTCTGCGTATAACGGGGAATACGGAACTGAAATGAACAATGGGCAAATACGGTTCTATTCATTAGGTAGAGAGCTTGGGTATATTACTCCGGGATCAACTGATTTTAGTGACTATAGCAAAACAGGAATAGGCATAGTTGCCACCAATCAAATTGGTGGTGCTGGATTATACGGACGAATAGATTTAGGCTACAAGGATAAGATGAACGGCAATACCTATATTGCAGCATACAGTGTGTGTTGCGATGGTAAAAAAAACAGTAACGATGGATTTAATTCAACTTTTCACATTAAAACTCGCTTTTCAAGTGGCATAGACGTTTCGGATATTTATTTCAGTTACGAAAACAAGACTATTTGCTCAATTGGTATTGCGGGTTACTATGGGGTAGGTGGCATTTCTCCCGATGTGTACAAATGGTTGCCTGTATTTAACGATTATGTTGCATTCAAAAGAGGCATCCTTTTCGATTCTTCGAACCCGTCATTAATTTATCATGGCGCAAACAGGTTGCTGGCGTGTTCATCATCAAAAATTGTGGTTGGCAACTCTAACTTAGCTTTATCGTTGATAGGTTCATCGCTGACATCTTCAAGTACCATATCCGTTTCATCCGACGCCCGTATGAAAAACCACATAGCCGACTTGCCGAGCAAATCTGAAAACCTTTTTGATTATCTTGACGGAAAGTCGTTTTTCTATAACGGTGACAATTCAACCGCTAAAAACTACGGCTTTATCGCACAAGATGTTTTATCCGCTTTACAAAAATGCGGGCTTTCGACAGACGATTTTGCAGGATTCTGCGATATAAACGGCGATGGCAGTCAGTACGCACTTGCGTATGAGCAGTTTATTCCGCTGATGTGGAATGAGATAAAAAGATTAAGAAAAGCACTAAGCGAAAGGAGTTAATTATGCTTAGAAGTAACAAAACAACACAGTTTGACGGTACAAGCTATATCACTGACGGAGAGGGCAACGAACAGACCGTAGCGTATTTCAGTGCTACCATAAGGGCGGATAAGACCGTAACGATGAGCATGACAGTATCGAACGCCGAACTGTATGAAGAAAACAAAACCACAGTCAGAGCGGATTATACGGAGTTTCAGACCGCAGTATATGCCGCCCAGGACGCAGAGTAAGGAGAAGCTATGAAGTTATCAACTGTAGTAAATGCAATCCCCGTCATAAGCAAGCTGATGAGCAAGAAACTGCCCGTCATACAGTCGTATGCTGTGGCAAAGCTGGCACGGAGAATAGATGAGGAAACGAAGCTGTATAATGAGCAGAGGCAGAAGCTCTTGCAGAAATACGGCGAGCAGGATGGCGAGAAGTACGTTATCCGCCCTGAAAACGTAGATGTTTGCAATGAGGAGCTTGAGGAGCTGCTCAACATTGATGTTGATATACCCGAAAAGATTGATATTCTCTCGACGAATGTCGCTCTGACACCTGCCGAGATGATAGCAATAGAAGATTTTTTAGCCGAATAGGCAGAAAGGACGAAAAAATGAGCAAGATACAGATAATTATTGACAGCATAGCAGGTGCTGTCGGAGCGGTTTTAGGTTTTATGTACGGCGAGGTTACGGGGCTGTTTTGGGCACTGATTGCGTTTATGGCGACCGATTACATCACCGGCGTTGTCGTAGCGGCTATCAACAAGCAGTTATCCAGTGAGGTAGGCTTCAGAGGACTTGCTAAAAAGCTGATGATCCTTGTGTTTGTGTCGCTCGGACACATAGCGGATATGTATGTTTTAGGCGGTACGCCTGTGGCTATGTCAGCGGTTATGCTTTTTTACATAGCGAATGAAGGACTGTCGATTATCGAAAATGCGGGCAATCTCGGACTGCCCGTGCCGAAGAAGCTGAAAGATATAATGGTTCAGCTGAAGAAGGAAAGCGAGGAAGAATAATATGAGTGGAAAGTACAATTTAAAGTATCATGTGCTGGAAAGCAAGTCAGAGTATTGCACAGCCGATTACGGCACAAGAGAGCCATCTTACAGCACACATCACGGTATGGTCTTTATCAATGACGCAGGTCATGCCTGCAATGCAATTGCCGTAGCAGACGGCGAGGTTGTCGCTATGCAGGATTTTGTTGACGGCTTTAGTGATACATATACAGCAGGCAACTACGTCCGCATCAAGCACGAGAGCGGAGTATACAGTCGTTATCTGCATCTGGTCAAGGGCAGTGTAAAGGTTAAAGTCGGTCAGAAGGTTAAAGCCGGCACGGAAGGCAATACAGGTTACTCTTACGGAACGCACCTGCACTTTGATGTGTTTGACGGTACGCAGTATGTAGATTCTCTGCCGTACTTGATGGGCGAAAAGTCTTTTTATAAGGCAAAGAAGCCCACAAGCACAACTGTTACAGTAGGAAGCAAGGTCAGGGTAAAGGCAGGAGCAACATTTTCGGACGGTGCAAAGCCTTTTGCGGAAGTCTACAACACTGTCTATGATGTACAGCTGCTGTCACGCAACGGAAAGGAAGCCCGTATCGGTATTGGTGATCAGTGGACAGGCTGGATATACATATCAGATCTTTATCTTGCTAATCAGCCGGCACCGTCAGCAGATGCTGCTAAGGCAGTAAAGGTTGGTGGTAAAGTTAAGGTCAATGCCAGTGCTACTTTTTCTGACGGCACGGAACCGTATCCGTTTGTTTATACGACGATTTTTGACGTTATCACGATGTCAAAGGACGGCAAGGAAGCGCTGATAGGTATCGGTACTGATGTTACCGGATGGATGTACGTTAAGGATTTAAAGGCTGAATAAACAGTTATCCCCCGGCGGAGCAAAAAGGCTCTGTCGGGGGATTTTTTGTTGGACAATAATTACGCCATTTGTATGATTTTTGACAATTTTACAGGCGCTATAAAAACGTGAAATAGCACAATTTCAGCGATTTTAACGGACTTTGACTCCGTCACTCGTGGGTTCAAATCCCGCTATCCCAGCCAAATAGCGTTTAAACCGCATAACAATGCGGTTTATTTTTTTACTACACGAAAATTACACGAATTATTTCAGAAAAATTTTATCGAGTACACTTACAGCACGTTCTTCTTCTCTCGGATATCCGAAGATGTAAAGGCACTTGAAAAGATTGAAAATCTGTGGAGAGACACCTTGACAGCGGCGGTTAATAATCATGCTGAGATGACCGGCGTAAAAGAAAACACCGATACGGAGAGTAGCGGTGGGGTGAAATATTCAAAAGCAGAAAAAACGCTTTGACAAAAGAAGAATACAAGCGTGCAACAGCTGCATTTATGAACGGCGATACAAGTGCAATAATTGAAGATTGTGCTATTCGTGTAACAAATAAAAACGATGTGTACAAAATTAAGATTGTATGTTATAATTTATTTGACGATGGATTTGAGTTTCAAATAACAGAAGTTTATCAGATAGAAAATTACGATTATAATATTCATAGCGAAAACGAAGATCCAGCGGTTATAATTGCGAAAGGAGTAAGAGATGGATACACGCAAAGAGAAATCGAGGCTTTATTACAAAACAATAAATTTGATGATGGACAGATATTCAAAAGATTCAGTCCTCAAAGCGGCAGATATTATAGGCTCAAAAAATCTACTGGACGAGGTGAACGTGTTAGTGGAGGAAAATCTTCCGGAAGTGGACTTTATGAAGAAACTAAACAATCTGAAACAGAAAGCAAATTAAAATTTTCCCTTTCTGAATCTGTCGAGGAAAAGAACGACCTTATAGCTGTGCATAATATCTATGCGAACAAGATAAGTAAATCGTTAAAGCTTGGTGGTTTCCCAATGCCCTCAATAGCAGTCACAAAAGCTGATATGGGACACGAAAATTACGGCGAAATATCGCTTGTATTCGATAAATCCACCATTGACCCGAAAACCGATAAAAGGAATAAAATCTACGGTGGGGATGCAAGCCTTATTGATAAACCAACAATCATAAATCAAAATTGAAGCAGTTGACAAGAGGGATTTATTATGCTATAATATTTAAGCTGTATTCAGATAATAGCAGTATCGAGGTGTAGCGCAGGTGGTAGCGCGCCTGCTTTGGGCAAAAAACGTGAGCGCTGCCGGTGGCAGAAAAAGCGAGCGTTTTTAGGCGCAGCGGTCGGAATGTCGAGGCTCATTATTGAGCCGAAGAGATTACGGGAACCGCAAGAGGGCGGACAAAGCAGGGTAGAAAACAGAGATATAAGATAAAAGTTGATATAAAAATATCGAGGTGTAGCGCAGGTGGTAGCGCGCCTGCTTTGGGAGCATAGACGGTGTTCGCACCGTGCAAAAGCGAAAACCGCCGAAAACCCTTCAACCGTGCGGATTTCGGGCGGTATGGAAAACAAAAAATAACGGTCAAAACCGTGCCTGACCACAGATTTGACCACCTACACGACCACAATTGAATAACTATCGGGGTGTAGCGCAGTTGATAGCGCGCCGCATTTGGGATGCGGAGGCCGCGAGTTTGAGCCTCGCCACTCCGACCAATTTTTAAGCGATTTCAGTATTTTTTACTGCAATCGCTTATTTTTTCAGAATGAGTATTGACAAATAAAAATTTTCTGATATAATTTAATGATTTATCACTAAAGTGTTGAATGGGTGGCATGGGCGAAAAGGAGAAATATAAAATGTACAGAATTGTCGATGAGTCAGAATGCAAAAGGTATCGCTCTGACTGTTCACATGTCTTAAAAAAGACATGTGCCTTACTTAAAGAAAAATGCATTAACGCCCAATTTACTCTTGTTGGCAGTGGAGCAAGAAATATGGTTACACGAAACGGCAATGGACCGTTTGACCTTGACTACAACCTTGAAATAATTAAAGCTCCGGACGAATATTGGAATGATCTGCGTCATTTAAAAAATACCGTTCGTATTTTGCTTGATAAAGCCGAAGGATTGACTTGCTTTTCCGAATCACAAGATTCAACTTCATGTTTGACAGCTCTGTTACATTTCAAAGATGAACCTGCAGTTGAATTTAGTTTTGATGTTGCAATTGTCGCCAAAAATTCTGATGGAACACTGTGCAGGTTGATTCATAATAAAAATGTCTGGGAATACGGTAATGACCAGTATGTTTGGAATGAGGTTCCAAGCTCTCACAACATAGCGCAAAAGGTAAAACAAATCAAAATCAATGATTTATGGCTTGATGTAAGAGAGCGATATATTTATCTTAAAAATCTATATTTATCTCATCCGTTAGAGAAAGATCATCCGTCATTTATTGTTTATGTTGAAGCTGTCAATCAAATTTATAATCAATATTTTAATTAGCGACTGTATTCTTTGTCTACTGCATCTCAAATCTTGACAGAGTGACTTTTTCGGTCACCCTGTCATTTTCTCTTTTTCCGCCTTGATTTGCGCCTTGACCTGCACAATCATTTCCGCGAGCTTTTCTTCGCATTCCTCGCGCGTTTTCGCATAGATATTGTGGCTTTCCCGCTTGCCGTAGGCGTTGGTCGGCGTGTACCGTCCTTCATACAGGTGGTCGTTAATCATCGTGACACAACCCGTCCCGGGCTTGCGTATTTTGGGCTTGTACGGCGTGAATTCGACCGGGGTGGTATCTTTCCTTTCTTCCCGCTTCATCGTCGGCATACGGGCGTCTGTGCCGCCGATTTTGCGGTCTATATGCACCGCCGCCTGCCTTTGCATGGTATCGGTGATATGGCTGTAAATATCAAGCGTGGTTGCAGATGACACATGGCCTATAGTTGCCGAAAGAGTTTTCACATCCATACCGTGCTCCAGCGCCATGGTCGCAAATGTGTGACGCAAATCGTGAAAGCGCACCTTTTTACAGCCTGCCCGTTCCAAGATCAGTTGTAACCGTTTTCTAACCGACGACGGATTTCTCGGTCTGCCGTTATCCGTCGGCGACGGAAACATCCATTCCGAATCCACCGTTTCTTTATACACTGCGAGAGTTTTGAGGAGTGACGGCGGCAGAATAACAGTGCGTATTGAGGCTTTTGTTTTCGGCGCTGATATAATCACCTCTGCCTTGATGATATATACCTGCCGTTCAATGCGAAGCTCTCCTGTTGCGAAGTTGAGGTCGCTCCATTTGAGCGCCAATATTTCACCTCGCCGCATTCCCGTGCCGAGCTCCAGCAGAAAGAGTTCATAATAGCCTTCTTCCTTTGCTTGATGCAGAAACCGCAGAATCTCGTTTTGCGTGAGCACCTGCATCTCCCGCGCTTTTTTCGGCGGCAGTTTACAGCCGACGGCGGGATTGGTGCGAATTAAGCCCTCCTGCACCGCCCGCTGTAAAGCTGTGCGGCAGTTGGCATGTATCCCCCTTATCGTTCTGTCCGAAAGTCCCTTTCCGTAAGTTTTTGCATGCAGTTTTCTTCCGTCTGTCTTTTCCTTTGCGTAGAATTGCTGTAAATCCGACTGTGACAGCCTGTTCAGCGGAATTTTTCCGATTTCGGGAATGATATGATTGAAAATGCGATTTTCATAGTCGGTTCTTGTGGTAATACGAAGTGTGTGTCGGCAGTAGGTCTGATACCAGAAGTCGATCCAATCCCCGAACGGCATATCCGGCTTGATTTTATCGGAAGAGCGTCCGTACTGTTCTTTCAGCGCTTCGAGCTTAGTGGAACATTCTGTTTTTGTTTTCGCCGTTACGCATTTTGTAATAGGCAGGCTTTTCTCATTGTACCCGACAACAATTCTTCCTTCCCACCGGCCGTCTTTCCGCAGGCGTAATGTGCCCTCACCATTTTTTCTTTTTTTAGCGATTGGTATCATCTCCTTCAAGCATAATCTCATCCATAAAGCTCCCCACGATAGCGGAAGCGTTTCTCTGCATATCGGTGGTCACATGGGTGTAGGTGTCCAGCGTAAAGCTGGCGTTGGTATGCCCGAGGATTCCCGACAGGGTTTTCGCATCCACGCCGCCCGCCAGCGCGTGAGTGGCGAAGGTGTGGCGCAGATCGTGGAACCGAATCAGCGGAAGCTCCGCCTGTTTTAACAGTGTTTTTAATCGGTGGTAAGCATAGTCGGGGTGCATCGGTTTTTCGGGCTCATAGATATTCGGGAATATCCATTCGCTGACTGCCGTTTCTTTTCGCTTCCGCAGAAGTTCCGCAGTGCTCGGCGGCAGGACAATCGTGCGCGTTCCCGTCTCGGTTTTGGTTTCGCCGATATTCAATCCGCCGCCTTTCCTTTTAGCAACCGAGCGCCTCACTTTCAGCTTTCCGTTTTCCGCATCGAAGTCCTCCCACTTCAGTCCGCAGATTTCACCCCGCCGCAGTCCTGTGGTCAGCTCGGTGTAGAAGAAATCGTACCACCGCTCATCCTGTCTAATGCGTTTCATAAATCTGTCAAGCTGTTCGTCATTGAGTATCTGCTTCGGTGGATAATTGTTTTTGGGAATCGTTGTGCCGACCGTTGGATTTTTAACAATCAGCCGTAGGCGCACCGCCATATCCAGCGCTTCGTGCAGCATCATATGAATACCGCGCACCATACTGTCGGCAAGCTCTGTACCGTGTAGCCTGTCAGGTTTCACTCGACCTTTCTTTTTGACGCTGTTATAGAATTTTTGAAGTTCCTGCGTGGTCAGCACCGACAAAGGTCTGTCGCCGAGATACGGTTTGATTTGATTTTTAATCATCGCTTTGTAAGAATCCAGCGTGCTCTCGCGAATCGTGAAGATCATATATTCATTGATCCATCGGTCGAGCCATTCCCCGAGCGTCATATTCGAATCCTCGGTGAGGTCGGCGTCGCGGTACATCTCGATGCAGTCGTGGAGCTTTACGATTAACTCCTTTTGTGTTCGGGCAAGCACATAGCGGTGAATCGGATCGCCGTTCTTTTTGTGACCGACAACGATGCGGCCTTCCCATCTTCCGTCTTCGCGCTTGCGCACCATACCGTCTCCCGACGGTCTTCGCTTTGCCATAGTATCACCTCCCAGCCGAACACACAATACCACATACATGGCGGAATATCCAGCTAAATTTGCGGTAAATTTCGCAACCCCTAAATCAGCGAGGTTTTTATCGCCGCAACCCCTAAATTGAGGCTTTTATAACCGTTCTTAAAAGCCGCACAAAGCCTTATGCGGTCGGCGTTGCCGTCCGCTGTGAGCCGCCGAGGGATTGCCGTGCAACCCCTCGGCTTTCTCCTGCTTATTTTCGGACGAGCCGTAAAACTGCCGTTAAACCGCCGGTTTTTCGTGTTTGCGGTCAAATTCGGCGAGTTTTTTCAAGGCTGCCTGACGCCGATTTTCTTCGTGTAGCCGTATCAGCTGTTGCTCGTAATACTGCTCTAATGCTTCCGCAATCGGGCGGATTGTATAGCGCAAATTTCCGTTGCGCTTTTCTCCTTTTTGGGTGATGACGGAAGTCGGCTCGGCAGTAATCAACTGCTTTTCAATCAGGCTGTCCAGATATTTTTTAACGGTGTTTTTGCTCATGCCGACAGCTTTCCCGATCGTTTTGTAGCTCGGATGGCATTGAAATGTTTTCCTGTCCTCGCAGTACATCAGATACGCATACACTGCGATCTCACCGGTGCTGAGACCTAAGCTGAAAATTTCATTCGGCAGAGGAAAATAATCCCGGATCGCATCACGCTTTGGATATCGGGTGAATTTCAAATGCTGCCTCCCGTCTTTTCTTCGACCTATGCGCGGAATTTCTCTTTCGGTACGATGAGCCGTGAGCCGATACGCAACGACGGAAATCCTTTCTCGTGCATCAGCTCGTAGCTGCTTGAGATGGAGATACCGAGGAGCTTGGCTACCGTTTCAGCATTAAGGAACAGTGGCAGATCCTCATAAGCGGTGTAAACAGATTCTTTCATTGTTTTTTCCTCCTGTTAAATTCACACGGTTTTTCGCCGTGTTATGTAGAGGACTGCTGTTTTACAAAACAAAAAGACCCGCACTCAATCCCGATGCTGATCTGCATCGGTGATTATGTAAGTGCGAGTCTGAAACTCAAAACAGAAATATGTGTATTCAATTGTCGGTTGCTTTCTTTACTTACAGTATAACATACCGGGGAAATTCTGTCAAGTTTTTTCGCCAACAGTGTATATTCCGGTGCTTTTGCGGGAATACTGTTTTCTTTGTTTTCTGCGGTGCAGATTTTAACCGTGCTGTGTCAAACTGAAAATCGCAAGGCCAAACCGCAAAATCGGCTCGGCCTTGTTTCTGCTTATTCAATCCTCTGACGGCTCGTACAACACTTCGGTCATGATTCTCGCCGCGAGCTTAAAGCCGCTGATAAACGCTTCGCGCTCATTCATACCGTGCAGTTCCGCCTCGCAGTCTTTGAGCTTTTCAAAGGTTTCTTTTTGCTGAGCCGTAAGCGTCGGAATCAAACTATCCTGATGCCGAATAACATAGCTCAACACTTCGCTGTAAGCACTCCCGCGCTTAAAACTGTGTTCGTGCGGAACGATATTGCCGTAGTACAGATCTTCAAGCGTTGTCATTTTCATTCCACCTCACATAAGAAGAGGACGACACATCATCGGTCAAACCCGACACCGTGTCGCCCTCATTTTTCATTTTCTCTGCCGCAATCAGCGCGTGCTTGACAAGCAGCATATCAAGCCAAGTCCGCTCGTCGTATTCAGACGGACGCCCATTTTGGAGGAAGTCTTTCATAACTTCTCCCATAATGCCGTACTTTTCTCCCGCACCTTCTCCGCGGTACAATTCTTCTAAACTCATCTGTGCCATATCCGCACCTCCTTTGCAGTACACAACAGTATCACAAAGGTTTGCAAAAGTCCAGAGAGAAATTTAATTAATAACGGCTTCATAACACTCATCACAGGATACATTGGAACACACATATTTCAATCTGCCGTTTTCCTCTGTCAATAGCATTATATTATGGCATTTTGGGCATCGTGGCACAGGGAGGAATTTTCTCTTAGGTAAAAATGTAGCCGGAAAGTCTATTTTTTGATCTGAATACTTATCTGTTTTCAACACATAATTCAAAGCTTTTTGTAATTTAGATTCATCATACTCGAAATGGAGTCCTTCTTCTATTATTGTTTTGAAAAACTCTGTCACAGTAATAGTTTGATCTGGGGTTCGGATTTGTTGAAATTTAATACTACTCAGCGCGTTGTTACTCGGTTTTTCGATATCCGAAAATGAAATATCGATAACAACATTCATGCAATTTTGGTTTGTTGCCCATGCAGCACCCGCTTCAGAGATACATATGTTCGAATCATAAAAAGCCTTGCTGAACAGGAATATCACCATTAAATCCTCACGGAAACAATCCTTAAGATAATCATAAATATCCTTTCCTTGAGGAACTCCCAAGCGTCTATCTCCGGTAAAGATAATCGTTGACACCACGTCAACCCCGTACGTTTCCAATACATCTACAATAAACTGACCATATAGTTTATGTTCTTCTTTATGGCTGATAAAAATCTTCTTTGTCTGTTTTCCGTTATTTACTGCTCGAGTGAATTGCAGATTTTCTTCCTGAACCACTTGTTTTTCAGCATCATTAAGACGAAGTTCTAATATTTCTCTTGTCTGAGGATTTTCCCAAAATTTCTTTTTGATTTTTTCATCCTCGATCCTTTGGTCATCTTCTTTTCTTCGCTTACTAACAATATCTTTTTGACCTACTATATATCCGAGCAAGCGTTTGGCTATTTTAATGACTTCGATATATCTCGGATCGTTTTCTTCGTATCCGCGTCGGTTACTAATCGCCATATCAGCTAATCCATCTTGTTCAAAAATATCAACGTACAATTCACCAATAACATAAGCTTCGCTGTTTCGATTGTTTTTGATTTTTGAAAGAATATCGTATTCGCCAAGCTTTCCGCGTGAATATAAGGATATTCTATTATCATTTATTGTTATCCTGTCCTCATCTTCCGCGTCATCCGTTTCTTTTTCAAGCAATCTCAAATCCGGCAAATTTCTTACGGTTCCCATCCAGCCGCTGATAGCAAAGTCAATATTAGCAGCGTTTCCATCTTTGTCTTCAACTTCAATTTTATAAGGAAATGCGGACAAAAGATTTCTGCCTCTTACTGGCTGCGCAGCAATATATTCATCATATGTTGAAGTCAGTTTATATCGTTCGGGAATCGAATTATTATTTACAGATTCCAGCTTGGACGCAAAATTTTCACCAATGGTTATTATCGTGTCCATAATCGAAAAATAATCAAGCTCCGAACGAATGAGTGTACGGTATTTTTCGTTGTTTTTTCGAATATGTATTGAAAAATTCAGATCATTAACATCGAAAGTGCGCATCAGTTTGCTTACGATGAATCTAAAGCTGACTGTAATCTTTTTCTTTACTCCGATAAGCTCCAGCCTTGTCCCAGTACCATTCTTCGATAAACGTTTTTCATCGAAAATAATAACATCCGGATTAATTGCATCCGGCTCCGCATCATCTTCAGTGATTCTTTTGAAATCCAAAATACAACCTGCTTTTTTGTGATCCTTGGACGATAGAACGCGAACAGTATTAGTCAAAGAGAATGTTGCAAGCTTCCCAATTCCTTTTCGACCCATTATTTTCCGTCCAGAATCAGTAACACCATTATCGGAACGCTTATCATAACCTATGTTTAAAAAAGATTCGTTGATATCGCCAGCGGTCATACCTTTTCCATCATCTTCAACTATCACATTGTTGTTAACAGTATCAATGGTAATCCATACATTATTTGCGTCTGCATCATAACTGTTTGCCACCAATTCAGCAATAACACTGGGAGTATCACCATATAACTGTGATCCCAATTGCTTCAAAACACGCCTATCCAATTTTATTTCATAATTATCCATGATAGTATTCTCCATTCCACAGATGACCTACTGTGAATTTAACATTCTCTTATAAGCAAATTTGTTGCTTTATTTTTTCAAGCGTCTCTTTGCGCACAGAGTTTTTCAGCTCACATTCCCATACAACTATTACTTTCCAACCTTGTAGCTTTAGCATTTCAATCTTTTTGGCATCTCTTAAGATATTAGCTTTTATTTTTTCTTCCCAAAAATCAGAATTCGTTTTAGGCCATACAAAATATTTGCATTCCTTATGTCCGTGCCAAAAACAGCCATTAACAAATATCACAGTCTTATATTTAGGTAGAACAATATCCGGAGTTCCGGGAAGTCGTTTATCGTTTTTTCGATACCTAAACCTCTGAGAAAAAAGATACTTGCGGACGATTTCTTCTGGTTTTGTATCTTTCCCCTTGATACAGGACATATTGTAGCTTCTTGTTTCTTTATTGTGTACGTCCATTTTATTTTTCCAACACTTCATCCAGCAGTTTTATCTGATAGAAAATGCCTTCTAGCAATTTGACAGGTATGCTATTTCCTGCCATTCGAATTAGTTTGTCTCTCGGAAACAGTTTGATGTTTTTATGGATTTCTGGATTATTCTTGATTACATTATCAAAATCCTTATCTGTGAAGCCCATAAACAGAAAACATTCACGGGGGGTCAAATACCTGAATTTACCTCTTCCATTAATACCGCTATCAAAATACAGATTCCCCGAATTCGGATTTCTATCCTGTTTCGTGGTAATAGTTCTTATTACATCGTATTTTGGATTAACAACATTCCCCTTAAGAACAAGCTGTGGGTTTTCTTCCCAAATTTCTCTACGAGATACAGTATCGTTGGGAGTGCATTCTTTAGCCTCTTCCCTGTATTTGGCATTATTATAATCAATTCGCAAAAGATCTTTAATATCAATTTTGTGATAATACCTAGATGAAGCGTATTCATCAACAATATCTTTGGATGATTTTTTGTCAAAGAAGCTTTTAATCTTTTCAATAGTTTTTTCGTCATAATCCTTAATAAAAACACTTATCATCAAAAGTCGGGGACGGTTTTGAGGCAATCCGAAATTGCTCGCATTCAGTTGAAAATAATAACTGATATAACCAAGTCCCTTTAAATCTTCTATCCACTTTTTAAAATTATCCTTATGTCTTTCAGCAAGCAGTGTAGGAACATTCTCCATCAAAAGATATCGAGGCAACGCTTTCCCTCCATCTCTCATTTCCTGAAGGATTCTTCCAACTTGCCAAAGCAAGCTGGAACGGCTGCCAGAATTCTTGTCAATCCCTTTGTTATAACCATGAAAAGCTCCAACATTAGACAAATCCTGGCACGGGAAAGAATATGTAAGAATGTCTACACCTTCGGGCATTTGATCCCCTGTTAATGAACTGACATCCACATAATTTTTGTTTCGTTCAATAGCTGCAATAATGCGTCGAATAGACTCTTCAGAATATGAACGCAGCGTTTTGAACTCCATTTTTTCTTTACCGTTGTTGCTTAAAGTATAGCTTTCAAGCTTTTTCAGTATTTCCGCTTTCCCCATCCTAGCTATGGTTTCTGGAAGCTCTGGCGAACTGTGAATTGCATCATAAGCAATAAACGCGTGCAAATCCCATTCACAAGTGCCAAGCGTATTAACTTTATACCCTAAATTTTTTAAAGCTTTCGCTTGACTACCGATCCCGCTGAAAAGCTCTACTATATTGCACGTTTGATTCATATTACTCTCTCACTTCTTAAATTTAAACAAGAACACCACTATCCTCAAGCTTCTTTCTGATTTTCCAAATCAATTTAGCTTGTTTAGGAGAAGCAATTCTTGGTCTAGGTGTATCAATTGACGCAGCTATATTCAGAAGATCGATTTCCATAGGAGAAAGGATTTTTCTCCTCAATCCCTCTGCTATAAGATTTCGCCAATATGCTCCACCCAAGTTGACAATCTCTCCCTCGACATTCAATTCCTTTCCGAGTTTTTCAGATTTCATTTCAGCCTTTATTTTGTCCTCGATAATTGACAACGGTATCAAATCACTTATAAACTCCTGAGAGAACGTGCAAGAAACAGCATTATATTTATTCCATGTATCCTCTTTTTTACAGTACTCTGTAACAATGACTCCCTCCGACTTTTGGATGAATTCATTCGTAATTTGAGCAATCCTGTTAATTTCCGCAACAAGCGACGGATACAATTCCTGTTTGCGCCATATACGCTCAAAATCTAAAGCATATCCAGTAGGGATAGAACTTATAATTTTGGAGATCGTATAAGGAACAATATTTAACTTATAGCCACCTACATTGTACCATTCTGCTTTGTTTACAATTCGGTCTGTTTCACGATATAGAATTGTATAGCAAATACATTTTTTGAAGAATTCGGTGTTAAAATATTCGCTATGTGTTTGATATTTTTTATCAATTATTTCTGCGAAGAACTTCATAACTTTTTGGGAACCTGCACTTACTCTATCTGGTCTCAAAAGTTCGGCTGCTGTATAATATTTAGCGAGTTCTTCTTTCTTTACAACCTGACACTTGGGATATTTCTTTTTGAAGTTTTCAATATCGCTCTTCTTATAGAGTTTAAATTGTTCTTGTTCGTACTTGCCGCGTGAACGCTCATAATACCAGTATGTACCGTGCAAACTACCATCCTTTGCGGGTGCTGGTGTGTGAGTGGAAAGCGTTGCCAATGTTCTGTGAAACGGGTGATTAGAGAAAAAGTCCGCATCAGTAACAGTATTCTGACTATTCGCATACTTGGATATATTTTGAATCATTGTATCGTAATCATCATTCTTGACAACGGTCATTTTCATTGGGACGAAAATGTTATCTAGAGATAGTTTGTCCTTCAAAACCGCAGATGTCAAAGACGCGGTAGTTTGACCGCCATTTATTATCTGTAAATCCTCAATTTCCACAATCTTATGGCCATCCGGAGACAATGTAATTTTCGCGGCGGTACATGCAATTCCGTTATTGTATGTAAAGAACTTAGTCGGCTCTGTCCTAATAGTGTTTCTAATGCCCCTGTTTATTTTTCCACGGTTGCTAAGGAACGCACGAACATTTCCTTCCAAAAGATGCGGACCGTGATCATAATAAATCTTGTGCAGGAATTCACCAGGAACAATGGCAAGATATGCATCATAATCAATGTTATCAACCATATCGGCCTTGATACATGGAATACCATCGATTCCATATCTCTCTGTTTTGATAACAATTGGTTCACGCTCACGTCCCGATTGATATAATTCGAAGAATCGCATTGTGCTCCAAATGCTAACCCCGACTTTTTTATCGAGGAAAGTGAATGGCGGCAATTCTTTAACAGAGTTACTTATATCTTGATTGGTAATAATGATTAGATTGATTTTATCAATAGACTCATCATTTTCAGCATTAACATAGTCAATATGCATTCTTCTTGCAATATCTCGACCAATTTTCAGAACATCATCATAAATATCAAAATACTTTTCTAATGTGCCTTCATAAGCTTCTTCCAGGAAATTCAACATTCTTGTTTGAATCTTATTAATCTCTGTTAACGTCAATGTTTCTAAAACAGAATCCTTAAATTCATTAGAAATGAGCACAACCGACTTGTCCGACTCATCAAACGCCAATGCATCAAAAGACATAATACGATTGTTTCTTCCTTTTTTATTCACACAAAGAGGCTGCGGATCGATCAATTCACCCATTGCAACGAGTTTACCTAATGTGTCTGTTAGAAAATAATCGTCATATGTCGTTCCATCTATTTGAGCTTCAAGATGTATATCATCTAAACATTCTTGTTTGTACTCTTCGTAGGTGATTTCCATATCAAATCTCCTTGAATTTTTCTATAACTGATAACTCTATTTCGTATTTAACTTTAACAATACCACGAGGCAAGTCATTATGTCTAAAGCGAGGAAAGTTGTCGGTAACTCTATACTTCTCCATCTTCACAACATTATAAACATAGTTATCATATATTTCGCTATAAGAATATTTCGCTTGAGAAAGTTTATCTAAAAACAGATCGCGGTCGCTATCCATGGCAAACGAGTTCATTATCTCTTCAACTAAAGGGTTAAGAGAATAACCATTAAACTCCGGACTCATTTTCTCCATATGAAAAACAACCAACTTTCCATCCGAGTTTGACTCAAGCTGCTCAATAGAAGAAATAAACACAGTAGGCTTATTGTTGGAAATTGACTTAACTTCAAACCAATCATTTCCGTGAGAAAAGTCTTTATGGGTAGGCTCTGGACCGCTCCATGAGTTCAATCCAGCCGTCGTACCATAAAGATCAAAAATATTGTTTTTCAAGAACAGTAATTCTGCTATCAACCCTTGAATTTCATCTTCCGAAAGAATATCCTTTCTTCCATAAAACATCTTTTTCCAAAGATTATAGCGGTTCACTATCTCAACATATCCATTCGCCGGAGAACAAGCATCAGTTTGGTTAATAATATCCTCACACAACTTATAAAACAAAGTGAAGTTTTCTTTGGAGTTGAATGAAAACAATATACTATGACCGCTTGCTGTTCTTACCTGTTTAATAATCAACAAAGCATTGCCAACAATTTTCACAGGCGTGAACACCCCATTGAATCTTAACGTTTTCTGTCCCTGATCATTAAGACCAAGATACAATTCCAAGGGATGCTCTTCGGAGACTCTAAGATATGTGGAATTGCCTTGTATTGCTGCAAATTTTTCTTCTATCTGTTGAATGTCCATTTAAATCTCTCCGTAAGTCTGATAATCTTCCTCATGCTGTTTGGTGTAATAGTTGCAAGTCTTGTTTACAATATAGTTTGTTGCATCACCACTTAATCCTTGTTTGTGCGGGAATCCTATTCCGTAACCGACAAGATATTTCATATTCTTTTGACGCATTTCCAAAAGCAGTTTAACCTGTGATTTTACTTCTTCTTCCATGGTGTTTTCTGCGGTAAAGTAATCATCAATATCAACGCCTTCATTGCTCGGTTGGATGAAGTAAATAATGAGTAATGCATTTCTTCCTTCGAGCATATAATCTTGTGCTTTGACGCTTGTCTGACTTTCTACACGCTTGCGATCGGCTTCACTCAAGCCATTTGCGGTATCACGAGGACCCCACAAATGCGCTCTAACTCCGTTTATACGTATAATTTGTTGATCGAGATACTCATCTCTGTTAACAATATCGAATCTTCTTTTTACACAAGTATCGGTGAATACAGGCTCGAAACCTTCAATAGGGGTATTTTCGGCAGCACCGCCCATAACCAATACATCGAACTTCATTTCTAAATGCTTCGCAATAAAACGGCAAAGCTGTTTAGTGTCAAAGTTTTCGTTGGCCTCATGAATGTTTAAAACCTGCAACAACTCAAATACTCTCCGTGCAGATATATCCCTGATATATGGGTGCTGTACACTATCATCTTTTTGGGCAACAGTAAGTTCTCTTAAAAAAGCGCTTGTATGATCTATGTTTTCCGAAACAGCAGAAAGAGAACGATGCAAATAAGGTGTTTCAAATACGCTGCCATAAAATGACTTTCTATCAATCTTGGCTTTAGTATTACGCATCTTGTTAGCAGCTGTAATTCCCATTTCAGAAGAATTATTACGAACACGAATACCGTAATCCTCCGGTCGCTTACCTTGTGCACCCATAGTCCGTATATCCTTCTTCAATTGGTCAATAGACTGACTGATCTCACGATAATACCTGTATGAGAAATCAGTTAGATAAATCTTACACATATCTCCGTAATCATCGCGATATCCAAACCAACGTCCCATCTGCATCAAAACGTCAAACGTAGCTGTGTTTCTATAGAAATAGCTTACGCAAAGACCTTCCAATGTCAATCCTCTTGAAAGTGCTAAACCTCCAATTGCTATAACACGCAGTCCATCTCTTTCGTGCTTGGAATAATCAAGTTTATTGGAATTGCGTGACGAGTTTACTACGGCAATTTCAATATCCTTAATTGCATCAGGAAGTCTTTCGAAAACTTGATCCCATGTTGCCGTCTTTCCGAACCAATTATTGTCCGCATATTCTAATTCGTACGATTCGTACAATGCAGAAATCAGCGAATTCCTCATATAGTCCTCTTTTTTACAACGGCAGTTCTGTTTGATTGCACGCTTCATATCTGCAAAATAGTTCTCAACTATCTCTTTAATTACAAACTGAACGTCAGTAAATCGAGACATATTGATCAACATAGAGCGATGCGTGTTCTTCTCTACTTCCCTAATATCTCTGATAGCATTTGCCAAAAGGAACACGTTTATAGAGTGATAAAACGAAGGAAACAGTTTATCGCCGTCCCACTCCTTTTTGTGACGCAGCGGAAAAACCTTATCGTCATAATCATTTATGAATCTTACATTGCTATTGCTCTCAAAGAAATACTTTTGCGCACCACAATAATTCGAAGGAGATTCCAAAGAATATATGAAATGGCGCGGAAACAGATCATCAGCTAACATTTCGTCTTGTGTATCATAGCTGATGAAAACATTCGCAAAAGGAGTAGCTGTAAAACCTACGTAAGTGTTTCTTGCAAACAACGTCAATATTTTACGAATGTAATTATTGATCTTTGTGGGATCTTCATCCTTCTTGTTTGTATTGATACTTGCGTTATCCGCCTCATCATCAATCATGATCATCGGCACTGTAATCTGAGAAACAGCACTGCTTGTATTGATATTTTTCAAAGAAGCGTATAGTTTTTTCAATACAGAGACATTCTTCTTGATAACAAAGATCATAGGTTCTGACGCATTGTCATTAATTTTATACGTCGTGTTTTGATCGTTTTTACCTGTAAAATCATTGTTACGGCTTGTAAACGCCTTGGGAGTACGGCTTCCTCTTCCCACTCCGACATCTTCCGCGTTAACAGAATCATATCCTATAAAGCCTTCCTCCACTCTCTTTTGAGTTTGGCGACGAAGGCTCTCAATAGTACCGGTCAAAAGAAAAATAACTTTGTATCCGGCATCTGCTGCTTTGGTAATTAAACCAAGGTAGTTTGAAGTCTTTCCTGACTGAACATCACCAACAACCAATCCTCGGATACTGAACGGACTATCTTCATTAGGGTTTCCGATATATGACATAAGTTTCGGCAATGTTTTGTTTTCCAGCGTATCGATTCCAGCAGGACTGAAGTTTTTATTTTCGAGATGTGCCTTGTAGCGAGGCCAATAATATTCATCATAATCTTCTTGCGCTTGTAAATTGGCATACCACATGAAATCGTGTTCGTAATCACCTACCAGTGCAGCGCCTTCATCTTGAAAGATGCAATACTGCGACTTAATTTTTCGTTCAATTTCCGTTTTTTCTTCTTCAGTAATAGCAAAAGTTTCTCCGTACTGATCAACAACTTGCTCAAAGAAATGAGAAATGAATTCATCATCTATTCTAAGTGTCGGATTCAATAAACGACTAATTTGGTAATGTGAACCGAATTGCTGCAGATATGTAGAAATAAGTTCTTTTTTATCAATCATTGAACAATCTCCTTTTTAATTTCTCCATCAAATGAGCCTCGTTAAATGGAGGATACTTACACAATTTTTCGAAAGCAACCCCATCGGTACATTGTCTGATTTTTTTAATCGAGTTAAATTGCTCTACACCAAGCAGAACAAGAGAATCTTCCTTATCCTCGCTCAGTTCAGTTTCCTGATTTTTGTTACAAACAGAAATATAAATATCATCAAACGGTATATTGGCAGATATAGCATCCAGCATTCTCAATATTCTTGCACGCTCACCATCTTCAAAACTATCCAAACATTGTTGAACAAACGGCGAGTTGTGATTTATAGAGAACACATCTTTTCCGTTTCGACTCGGCGTTTTAATCCATATTTGTTCTTCATTTTCACCGTCATTTAGCTTCACTCGTCTGCCCGTTTTTTCTTTAGAGGTAGAGCATACTCTCATCACAGATTTGCGCAATAAATTTACGATCTGTTTGGGAATAACTGCATTCTGCTTTTTTATATCAATATCCCATAGCGAATCAAGTTTGTTCGGGATATCAACCTTGATCCTACCATACTTGTAAAGTTCGGCATTCACGCTTCGTGACGACAATCTAAACCAAGTTCCATATATAATCAATCTATCGTTCCTGTAAACGAAAAAACCTTGTTCGTCTTTTAAGACCTCCATTCCTCCAAGTGCTTCTACGTCTTCTTTGGAGAGGTCATCTTGATGTGGTAAAATAAAAGTTTGTACCTTTATCATCGCTTCCTTTTCATAGCCCTTGTCATAATACTTAACCGCCATCTCGACGGGTTTGCCTTCATCTGTTTTGGGATTTCGCTTATGATGAGGAGAACCTTCAAGGAAAGGATCTAGCCCTTTCAACTGTCTGTCATTTATAAAAAAAGAAACAGGGGAAATGCTACGATTCATAAAACGATGGAATATCAAACAAAGATGACTTTCACTTTCGTCCAACTTTTCAGAAAGATACTCATAAGCATGTCCATTCGATTTTTGATCAGCAATATCAAAATTCTGCCAAACGACCATGGTCCCCTGAACTAAAGAATTGAGCTTTTCATAGTTGGGACATGCCTGTATTTCGTCAAAATCAAGTCTAAGGCACTCCCACTCTTTAGATCTTAAAACCTCATCAAGATCCCAACGATATGCATGAATGTCTCCGTTAAATTTTGACATAACAGTGAGCGTACGGCACTGAGAAAGTGATGCGGATTTCAATCCAACACCAAAGCGCCCTAAATCCTTTTCTCCGTACTCATCGCGCTCGCTGCCATACTTCATTGCATTGAATAACGCAGCATCATCCATGCCAATGGCATCATCAAGGATTGTAATATATAAATTGTCGCTACTATATGAAGGAAAATCTATCCAAATATTTTTAGCATCCGCGGATATAGAATTATCAATTATATCAGCCACGGCAGTCTTAAACGAATATCCGATGGATCTCAACGAATTCATTAAAATATCGGGAGATGGTATATTTTTTATTTTTTCAGCCATAATCAATTCCTCATAACTAATTATTTACATTTCATTTGGCACTATTTCAACAATATCATCCATTGTACAATTAAGGGCAGTACAAATCTTCACAAGAACATCGCTGCTGACGACGGCGCCGTCTTTACCCATCTTAGTGATTGTTGCGATGCTGATGCCGGCTTTTTCGGCAAGTTCTTTCTTTTTCATATCACGGTCGATTAAAAGCTTGAATAATTTTTTATAGCTTGCGGCCATTGTATTACACCTCATAAACAGTTATAGTTAGTACATTGTATCATCAGAAATCATTATACCACACTCCACACCAAATATCAACAACTTTCGGCAGATAAATACTGCGATTTCAGCATTTATCAACTTTTTATTGCAAGTTTTCTATTTCCTCCTTGCTTTTCCGTAATCCCCTTATCTTTGTCTACTGCAGCTCAAATTTTGACTTGAATCAGGGGTTGTTCAGAGTTATAATAACCGTATAAAAAGCGATCGCCTCTCGAGTGATAACGAGAGGCGTGTAGTGCGTATTATTCTGCATAAATCCCTGTTGACCACATAACAGACCACCTACCGTTTCGGAGCACTCGGAAACAGTGGAGATAAGAGCGCCGAAGAGTGCGGTTTTCCGAGCGGAAAGGGGCGGAAAAAGTTATTTTTAGCGGAAATTGCCCTTATAGGTCCGTTTGGGAGCAGGATGCCGCAGGTTCGAGTCCTGTCACCTCGACCATAATCCTTTCAAACCGCATTGTTATGCGGTTTATTTTTTTACTGACCGTTTTCTGACCGTTTTGTTTCAAAAATTTTGTTGAGTATGCCTACAGCACATTAAGAGCGGTGATGTAAACCATCTTATCGCAGGCAAGCTCTCCGAAGATGCGAAGGCTCTTGAGGAGATAAAGAATCTGTGGGAGGAAGGCTTAAAAGCGGCGGTTAATAATCATGCTGAGATCTCGAACGCAAAAGAAAACACCGATACACAGAGTAGCGGTGGGGTGAAATATTCAAAATCAGAAAAAAACGCTTTGACAAAAGAAGAATACAAGCGTGCAACAGCTGCATTTATGAACGGCGATACAAGTGCAATAATTGAAGATTGTGCTATTCGTGTAACAAATAAAAACGATGTGTACAAAATTAAGATTGTATGTTATAATTTATTTGACGATGGATTTGAGTTTCAAATAACAGAAGTTTATCAGATAGAAAATTACGATTATAATATTCATAGCGAAAACGAAGATCCAGCGGTTATAATTGCGAAAGGAGTAAGAGATGGATACACGCAAAGAGAAATCGAGGCTTTATTACAAAACAATAAATTTGATGATGGACAGATATTCAAAAGATTCAGTCCTCAAAGCGGCAGATATTATAGGCTCAAAAAATCTACTGGACGAGGTGAACGTGTTAGTGGAGGAAAATCTTCCGGAAGTGGACTTTCTGAAGAAACTGAACAATCTGAAGCAGAAAGCAAATTAAAATTTTCTCTCTCCGAACCTGTTGAAGAAAAAGGCAATCTCATAGCTGTACATAATATCTATACAGATAAACTTGTCAAGTCATTAAAGCTCGGCGGTTTCCCGATGCCGTCTATAGCGGTTATAAAATCTGATATGGGTCACGGAAATTATGGCGAGTGTTCGTTTGTTTTTGACAAATCAACGATTGATCCGAAAACTGATAAAAGAAATAAGGTTTACGGCGGTGATGCGTGGACTCCAACATATCCGGCAATCGAGTATAAAGTAAGCGAAAAAATAGCGGACAAGGCACGAAGAAAATACTATGATTTATACGAAAAGCACGGAGAAAAAGTCAGGGGTATGTATCGCTATGCCGTTACACTTGAAGATGCTCTCAACAGCAAAGATGACAAGAACAATGGCGGTGAGCAGAAAATGCTCGATAAATTATATGATGATGTCGGCATGATGCAGATATACAGGCTCGATCACGGCGAAGATGTTATCGGCAATGTTGTTAAGAGAGAAGAAGAACAGACACTTAACGAGCAAGAAATTGCCTTATCGAAGCAACTGCTTTCAACGTTTGGGAATAGAATAGAAGAAATAGCAGCAAAGAATGGCGAAAACCCTTTGTCTGTAAAAAAAGAGTTCTTTAACAAGTATCACGATGAGGTTATCGAAGCGTTCAAGAAATATTACAAAAGCACTGGAATGAGTGCTGAAGAAGCCGAAGCAAAGATAGCAGATTTAAAAACAGGCACTTTCACAATGCTATTGACAAAGGCACTTAGATACAAAAACAACAAAGGCATCAAAGTTACAGAAACTGTTGATGATGAAGCAACAAACAAAGCTATTCGCAACAGCATTAATCAGTCTGAGTATAAAAAATGGATTGACAATCTGTTTAAAGGTGCTGAAGAAAAGAGTGGCATATGGAACGGTAAAGATTTTTACACACCAAGCGGAAAAAGGCGAAACTTCGATGGACTCCATTACGAAGAAACCCTTGAGAATGTTGTTAAAGTGATGCGTTCCGAAATGAACAGTGACACTCTTTTTGCATAATCCTTGACACAATTTATTACCTGTGATAGAATGGAAACAGCAGATACAATCGAATTATCAGGCAACGCTCCACGAAAAGAGGATAACATTATGGCAACACCCGATCTTTTATTCCCGGCAGACGCATAACAGGACACCGATTTTGATACAATGCGTATCTTGATTGGTGTCCGTTTTCTTTATCCGAAAGTCTTTATTTAATGGGATTTATCGATACAATTTAACGAAAGAAGGCTCTGCGATGACAGAAAAACTGTCACCGCAGAGCCAGTTTGATTTCCTCCGGCTAAACCTTTTAACGATTGGTATGTAGATATGTCCACTTTTTTAGGTGGTATGTACATATTCGCATTCACTGTTTCGAAGCCCGTCCATCAGCCTTTGATATATGCTGTCGGCGTACAGATCGTTTTCATACTGAAGTTCACCGAGTGGGCTTAAATTTATGTCCCGTCTGCAAGCTACAGCTTTGCCCAAGTCTGAACACGCCAGAATTGTAGAATAATAGGTCACCTCATCAGATTTAAACTGATTAAGTGTTTCCTTTTTGTGATTAAAAACACAGTGTTTTATGCAACGATCAATTCCAGCACCTGACCGCAGCCCATCTGCTGCTTTTGAAATGAATTGCTCATAACTTGCCACCGGCAAAAAGGCACTCTTAATTCGACAGTAGTCATCCTCCGTAAAATCCAAGGTTTGATTTAGAACATCCAGTCCTGAAGCAAGCACGGCTTCTTTGAATAACTCATACATAGCAAACTCTCCACTTCACCGAAAATATCGTCCTCTAAGCAAGTATACCCGCAGAGTACAGTTTTGTTTTCCGTGTTACGTTGCGGTCTGTTAGATAATACTTTGACGTATTGCAGATATTTTCCTTTGCTGGACGATGTGTTTTGTGTGCTTGACATTAGGATTGCGTATGTTACTCTGTATTTTTCGTGATTATTCGCATTTACACAGTTCTTTTTTCAGAACCAAACATATCGGGGCGAACATTATTCTATCCCATTCTCAGCTTTCTTAATTCTAACCGCAAGATACTCTCTTGTGGGCAAATCAATTCTGAAACGTCCCTTAAAACTTCCGACATTCTCAACCGTCATATTCCATGTGTCTATAATGTCGACGGTGTATATATTATTATCGTCAATATGATAATATCTGAATCCCGGACGCGAAATCCCGTGATAAAACAGGTGATAACCGGTTTCATCAGATAGATTTTCATCTTCCGGAACCACACATAGCTCGTCCCATTCCATGTTTTTGGGTCGCAATCCGCCGTCCGGAGCTTCCTCAAGTATTTTTCGCATAAAAGCTATTCTTTCCGGGCTGTCACCTTTAAGCTCTCCGCCATGAGACCACCATACCGCCCTATCGTCTATATAGGTTTCGCCATGACCACCGTAGCCGCCGCGGCAAAGTGCTTCCCAGAACCTGCGAACAAGCTCTTGCGGCGAAATATTGCCCCACGCATACTGGATATTTCCCTCGTATAGCATTTCGTCAATTACTATCGGTTTGCCATAGCTTTTTCTCCACTCGGATGTTCCCTCCGGAGAACGCTGAATGCTGCAGTGCGTTATCCATGACTTTGTATGATCGTAAAACTGATTACCGTTATGTATTGATCGCAGGTGATCATACGGGTCGCTTTCTACGATTATCTGCGCATATTGTTCCCAGTCCTCAATGCTCTTGTTTTTTATCAGGTCATATTCATTAGCAAATGCCCACCATACATTTCTGAAAGCCGAAAACCTTGCCGCTGTGTATTTCAGATAAAGTTCGTTTTGCTCCGGTGTCATTGTTGAAAAGCCCCAGCGGTCATACGGGTGAAAGAGGATAATATCTGCCTCAATACCCAGCTTTTGAAGCTCGCTGATACAGTATTCAATATGCTGAAAATGCTTGGGGTTAAACCTCTCAAAATCCCAGTTGTTGCCATTGGAGTCCGGAGTGTAGCCCCACACATTGTCCTCTGTGATAGCACTTCCGTCAACCGGAGTACCCTCGTATGGATAGGAGCGAGGCTCACGTGAATTGTAGCAGTAGCTTTTAGGAAATATGCAGAAACGTATCTTGTTGAACGGGGAATTTTTCAGAGTTTCAAGAGTTTGTGCGATAAGGTCATCGCTTTGCAGATTCCATACATAACAGGTCGTGCCGACAGGATAATATGGTGTTCCGTCGGAATACTGAAAATGATATTTGTTATGTACCTTTACGCAGCCGTGATTATTTTCCGACGGCGGCGTGACAGAAAAAGTTCCTTCGTATTTACTGTCAGAAAAATTCCCGCAGACCGTAAAATGGTATTCTTCCTCAAACGATGGCATGAATCTTACTTTGTATATTCCGTTCCCATCGTAAAAACCATTTACGGTTTTGCGCTCGGAATCGCTTTCAAATAGCGCAGTGATACTGCGTTCCATGAATGGGTTGCCAGCGGTGGTTCCCTCGGAGCAAAACTCGAAAACGCCCCATTTTTCAACTGATTTTGTATAATTCATAATGGTTCCTCCAATGCCTTTACACATAGACTGACGGATCACTGTGCTGGTGGAATCCGTCGGTTAAGATTTTGAATATCACAGGTAATCTGATTTATGGCGCTGAATAAGTGAATGTTATTTCCAGCGTCGAAAGTATCTCATTGTCTTTGACGGAAAGAAGAGTCGCAGACAGACCGGATTTGTCGCCATCGGCACATCTGCTGTCATCAGGGATAGATGTTACCCACTGGTTATAGAGGTTTACTCTCGTGCAGTTATCGTCGTCGGAACAGGTATATTCCTTGCCGGATAGCTCACGGACTTCGCCGTTTACCTTAACCTCATCAATAGAGATAGTATAACCCGGGAAGAACTTCTCGCCGTTGTAAATCCCGAGAGCCGAGAAAAGCACTCCGCCCGAAAGTATTACTCTATCTGAGCCGACAGAGGAGGATAATATGAAAGCGCTCGAATGGGAAAGCGGTAAGAGGTTTGGCGGCGGAGCCTCAAAAGATGAAATTAACGAATGGTTGCAACAATTTAACTGAATATGAACCACCCGCCCCATTATGAGGTGGGTGGTTTTTGCAGCCGTATTCTTTGTTTAATGCGGCTCAAATTTTGACTTTACTTTTGCTCCTTCTTAGCAGTATTGCAGTTTCTGCCGCAGTACTGTACTTAAATTATAACACAAAGCCGCTTTTTTTCAATGGAAAAAACTCTTTCCTCCCGAAAGAAGAAAAAACAGTAGCCCGAAAAAGAAAAAGCCGCACAAGGTCTGACCCCCTGCGCGGCTGAAACGCATTGAATCTATCAGTTTATTTGAGCAGCTTGTTTTCCACCCTGAAAAAGTCCGCGTCAACATAACCTCCCGACTGCTTTGTCGGGAAATTGAATATCGCGTAACGGTATCCCATAAAATGCAGACCGTAATAATTCATTTGCAGCGTGTTTCCTATTTTCGTCCAGTTATCGCCGTCGAGGCTGTAATAGAAATACGCCTTGTCCGCCGCATTTTTGAAATCGCAGTCGACCCGCAGATACACTTCGTTTTCCGTTATTTCGACCCTTTCCGTTTCAAATTCCTGTTCAACGTTGTCGTTATCGTCATACCAAACCGTTACGATATATTTTTTCCCGTCCTCGATTTTTACGGCGACATAACCGTATTTTTCCGCGAAGGCGGCAAACCCCGCAACATCGCCCTCTTTCATTTCCGAAACGTCGAGCTTTATATATGCGCCGCATTCCGGTCCGAAGGTTCGCTGCGTAAGGGTGTTTCTCGCATTGGCAACAGTGCCGCAGACATCGCCCGTTCTCAGCCTAAGATAGCCTTTCCTCTCGGTGAGCGACCAGAGGCGGTTGTCGGGATTGTGGTTCCATTGCCATTCCAATGCGAGGTTAGAGCCGTTATAATCGCTCTCGCCCGCTTCCTCGGGCGTGTCGGCAAAGCTGTGATAGGATCTCACTATCTGTGAGTTGATAAATTCGTCGCTTGTGACGACGCTCTTTTTCTCGTGACCCGCGATAGGAATCTTGGCGGTCTTGGGCACCTTTCCGTCAACGCCGACGACCGGCCAGCCGTCCTCCCATGTCATGGTCGACAAAACGGGAGTTCTGCCCACCGCCCCGTGATCCTGAAATACAAAGCAATACCAGTTGCCGTCCTTATCGTCGACGATACCGCCCTGTGCGGCACCGTCATTTCTGAAGCCCATATTATCGTCGATTATCACTTTCATTTCCCACTCGCCGTCGAGCGCTTTGCTTCTGTAACAAAGCTGCGTTCTTTTGCTATGAGGAGGCCATGTTATGATAAAAATATAGTAATATCCGTTCAGCTTATAGACGTGAGAACCCTCGGCAAGGCAGTCCTTGACAAGTCCCGCGTTGTTGATGAGTTTTCTCTTGGTTCCGGGCTTGACCGCGCTCAGATCCTTTTCCAGTTCAACGTACCATATCTGTCCGCCGCCGTAGACAAGATACACCTTGCCGTCGTCGAACAAAAGGCTCATATCATGGAAGCACTCGTCAAACACGAACCTGTCCCATTTCCCGTTTTCTATATCGTCGGTATGATAGATATAAGTTTTTCCGGTGGAGAAGGAAGTGAAGCCGGCGTAATACACACCGTCGTTATATCTGAGGGTAGTCGCCCACTGACCCTTGCCGTAATTGTTTTCCCCGTTTCTTAAGGCAAGTTTATCACTGTCCTCCAGTGTATCAAAAACGTAATTTACTATTTCCCAGTTTACAAGGTCGTAGGATCTCATTATGGGGCACCCCGGAGACAGGTGCATGGTCGTCGAAACCATATAAAACGCGTCGTCAACGCGGATTATATCAATATCGGGCACGTCGGCGAAAATAACGGGATTTGTGTAGTTTCCGTTGCCGTCGTCGGTTGAAGTTATCGTGGATTTTATGATATCCTTATCAAGCATTGTGGTATCCTCCTCTTTTTCGGGCTCGGCGGTGACGCACGGTAGCAGATTCGACGTCACGGTGCCCGTGCCAACTTCCGCCGTGCATGCCGTCAGCGACAATACAGCCGTCAGCGCCGCAGCGAACCTAACAAGTCTTTTCATTTTTGTCTCCTGATTTTCTGCTGCCGACGTCAGCCGTCAAGCTCAAGACCGCTTACGGTGACATTGTAAGTGATGGATGTGAACGGCGTCTCTTCGCCGTTTATTTTAAGTGCCAGACGATAGTTTATCCATTCTATGTCTGTTTTCACCGCGAATATTCCGCATTCCTCCGTGCCGTAAATCAGCGATCCGACCTCGGAGCCGCCCCAGCCGTTTTCAAGCCCGTTTTCCGTCGAGCTTGCGGGATTGAGTTCCTTATTTACGGGAATTTCAACCTCTCCGTTTTCGGTTGCCAGCGTCAGCGATCTCACAAGCACCTTATACTTCGCATCGGTATCGGTATTAATAAACCCGAGGTTGACTATGGCACTGTCCTTGTCAAAAGAAGAGGATTTTATGGAATAGTCCCCGTTCTTCGGAACGTCGAGCATCGCAGAGGGGCTCGGTCCGGGCTCGGTCTGTCCCGAAAATACCAGCGTCTTGTAGGGTATATCGGTGGAGGCTATGCTCTCTTCGGGACGAAGCTGCTCGTCGCCCTTTGAAAACTTCCACGACTTAAGCTCTATATCGGAGCCGGAAAATACGAAATAAACGTTATGGTTTCTTCCGTCAAACTGCGCAAAGCCGTCCGAGCGTATTTTGGTATAATCCGCGCAGTCGAACTCGACGAACGCGGCGGTTTCGGAGGAAATATCGTCAAGACGAACCTCTATCCTTCCCTTGCCCTTGACCTCGGCGATAAACTCTGATGCCCCGTAGCCGAAGTCCGCTCCTCTTACATATATCCACGCGCCGTCGGCAGTGCTTTTTGCGGCAGGATCCGTTACCTTGTCGTATCCGATATCCGCACTGGTGAACATCAGCGCGCCGCTGTTATAGGTATAGGGGTCTACCAGCTTTATCTGCGCTACGCCCTTCTTGCTTGCCGCAGTTATGGGGATATCGCCCGTCGCCTTGTCCATGGGCAGATAGTCTGCCATCATACTGCGGAAGCCCGCTTTTCCTCCCATAAGCTCCTCCAGAAGAAGCGTATGGTGAATGATGTAGTTTACGCCCTTATATTCAATGAAATGAGTGTGGTTGTTAGCCCAGCGAAGTCCGGAGGCCCCGTCGGCGTTCTCTCCCGCATTATAGAAATAGGGTCCTCTGCATTCCCAGCTATCCGCATCGAGAGGGGTCTTGGTGGTCATATACGCCATGCTGCACGCGGGCGGAACGTCGACCCCCTCGTACTCCTTCCAGCCGGTCTTGTGATCCTGCCAGTCAGTGCAGTATGTATAGTAATATACTCCGTCGATATAGTTCAGCTCGCTCGCCTCAAAAAAGTAGGGAGCGTCAATGGAAACAAATTCGCTGTCAAAGGAAAGCATATCCTTTCCCAGCTTTGCTATCTTCGGGATCTTGCTGTGCATAGTGTTGCCGTCTGCCGGTGTGCCTCCGCCGAAGGAGAGCCAGCCTACGCCATTTTCGTCAATGCACACGCCCGGGTCAAAGGGCGCGGGGCAATTCTCCAGCCCAGGCATATTCTGATAAACCAGAGGCTCGCCGAGCGGATCGGTCCACGGTCCCACAGGGTCGGTGGAGGTAATAACTCCCACACCGTTGCCGCTGTTTGAGAAGTAAAGGTAAAAATGCGTAAGTCCGTCGTCTTCAACGCGGGAAACTATCGACGGTGCCCACGAGTTATATATCCACGGCGCGATCTCTCCGACCTCTATCCTGCCGTGATATATCCAGTTTACCATATCGTCGGTGGAAAATACCACAAGCGATTTGATATGGGCATAGTCGTTCTTTGTTCCCTCTTCCGACTGCTGTTGGTCGTTCGTGCCGTAAACGTAAAGCCTTCCGTTATATTCCACCGCGGTGGGATCGGCGCAGAATATGTTCGGCGAGATGGGATTTGCGTTACTCTCGTTTTTGTAGACATTTCCGCTTACCTCGTCGATTATTATTCCGTTGTTAAGGCTGTCAATTATTGTTTCGTTGTCAGGTTTGTCGCTTGTTTCCGCTTTGCTCACACTGTCTACGCTGTCGGCAGAGCTTTCTGTCTGCACAGGTGAATCATTCGAGCCGTTCTGCTCGGAACAGCCGGAAACAAGCAGCATAGCCGCTGCACAAATCAAAGCCGTTATCTTCTTGTTCATGGTTACTCCTTTCATTCAGCCTGCCATCTTTCAAGGCAGATGTCCTTGCTTGAAAATGCAAAATATACATTGTGAATTCCTGTTATTTTTGTGGGAAGAACCACAGGAATTTTATCAAATCCATCATTTGCGAGTTCAATCACTCCCAACGGTTCGGCATTCCTGTCATCAAGACGAAGCTCGATAACGCCCATGCCCTTTGCGGTAACGAGCAGCTTTTCTGTGCCCTTGCCGAAATCAACGCCCTTTATGTAAGTCCATGCGCCCCCTGCCAGCGACTTCACAGCCATTTTGCCGGTGGATATCTGTTCGTACCACATATCTGCGCAGGTGAACATCTCCGCACCGCTGTGAGCTTTATACGGGTCGAGCGGCTGAGTCTGCGTGACGCCTTCGCGTGTTGCCTTTGTGACGGGGAATTCCGTATCCGTGTAAGGCAGTAGATCCACGCACATACAGCGGAATCCTCCCTTTGTTTTCGTGCGCTCCTGAATGTGAAGTGTGTGGTGAAGAATGTACCTTGTTCCCTTATATTCGATAAGGTGGGTGTGATTGTTGCACCAGTCCATTCCGGAATCACCGGCGTTCAGGAAGAATCCGCCCTTGAACTGCCAGCTTTCCGGGTCAAGGGGAGTTTTGCTCGTCATACAGCCCATGCTGCATATTCCCGGCGCCGGAACGTCCGTTCTGTTCCAGTTTTCTCTTGACTGCCAGTCCGTGCTGTATGTGTAGATAAACGTTCCGTTTTCGTAGTTCAGCTCGCTTGCCTCGAAGAAATACGGAGCGTCTATCGGAACAAAATCGCTGTCAAACGAAAGCATATCCTTTCCGAGCCGCACTATCTTAGGTATGTTTGTGTGCAGCGTATTACTTGTAGGTGGAGTCCCTCCGCCGAACGCAAGCCAGCCTGTGCCGTTTTCGTCGAGGCATACTCCCGGGTCAAAGGGCGCAGGACAGTTTTCAAGCCCCGGCATATTCTGATAGATTAGCGGCTTTCCGAGAGGGTCGCTCCACGGTCCGAGAGGGTGTTCCGCCGTAAGCACTCCTACACCGCAGCCGCTGTTCGAAAAGTAAAGGTAAAAATGAGTTTTTCCGTCCGCCTCAACTCTGGAAGTTACGGACGGCGCCCATGAATTCACTATCCAAGGTGCTATTTTTGCGACGTCTATGAAGCCATGGTATTCCCAGTTCACCATATCGTCAGTTGACAGCATAACGATGGATTTTATGTGAGCATAGCCGTTCTTTCCGTCATCGCCGACTGCCTCGTATTCCTGATGGTCGTTAGTGCCGTAAATATAAAGTCTGCCGTTGTACTCAACACCTGTCGGGTCGGCGCAGAATACATTCGGCGAAATTGGATTAGCCGTATTTTCCAGCTTGTAGCAATTTTCGCTTATTTTCATTAGCATCACCTCATTGTTTTTGGGCAACACCGCACAAAAACCATTTATTGGATTTTGTGTGCGTCTTGCTTACATTTTTTTCGTCATATTGCACAATACACGCACAATCTTTGCACGGTATTGCTTTAATTTTATTATACACATTGCAATGCAAAAATTCAACAGCATATATTCATTTAATCCACCTTTTAGTCATAATATGCACTTTTGCTCTTGACTTTAGTACGGAATTAAGCTATACTGTAAACGGGGTGATATTATGCGCAGAAGAATAGCGGTCATTACCGCAAGAGCCGACGCATCCGAACAGCGCGATATACTATACGGAATATCCGAAGCCGCTTTCCGGAATGACACCGATGTTGTGGTCTACTCAAACATATACAACCACTGGCAGGACGATAATCTGCTGAATTATGAGAACATAATTTACTCCCTGATTGAGCCGGATTTATTTGACGGCGTTATTGTCACAGCCGAGGCATTCCGGGATATAAAAATAATCAACGATACAATCGATAAAATAAGAGCTGCAAAAATCCCCGCCATTGTTATTGACGGGGAGTTGGATGGATTTAAGAGCGTTTATTCCGACGATGAAACCGACCTGGAGAAAATGACGGAACATCTGATAACGGTTCACGGTTTCACGGACATCGATATACTGACGGGAAGCAGGGACAACGCCGCTTCGCAAAAGCGTCTGAACGGCTGCAAGCGCGCATTCGGAAAGCACGGAATAAGCTTTGATAATATCAGAGTGTATTACGGAAACTTCTGGAACGATTCTGGCGAGGAACTTGCCCGGCGGTATCTCAGCGGTGAAATTCCGCGACCTCAGGCGGTGATATGTACCAACGATTCCATGGCATTCGGGCTGTGTGATGTTCTTTCGGAGGCAGGAGTGGATATTCCCGGCAATCTGACAGTAACGGGCTACGACCTGACCGGCGGCGACCATACCGCAGGAAGGATATATCACTATCCGCTGCTGACGACTTACCGCAGAAACCGCCGTAAAATGGGATGGGACGCTGTGGGTGCTATTCTCGGCGACAGTCCTATTCAAGACAATTCTGACAGGTTCGTAAGCGGAAACACCTGCTCCTGCGGCATCTGCCGTTCGCATCTTTTAGATGAGCTTATCGCGGAAAAGATAGACCAGTATCACACCATTATGAGCACCGTGGCACAGTTTTCCGGCAGGCTCACCACATCGCGTACTCTTGAGGAATACACCGGAGCGGTAAGCGAGTTTTTCTACCTGCTGCACGGCGCTGACAGGCTGTTTCTGTGCCTTGACAGCGCATGGAACAGTGAACGTTTCAACGGTGGTGAGTTCCTGTGCTGTGCGATAGGTAACGAGTATTCAGAACCTCCGATAAAGTTCAGCAGCGGCGAAACTCCCGTGCCGTTCATTACGGAGCACGATTCCCCTGCGATTTTCTATGTGAATCCCGTGTGCTTTCAGACAAGGCTTTACGGGTATACGGTGCTGGAATACAACCGCCCGGCGAGCTATGATTTCAGCTTCCGCGACTGGAACAAGACTGTTGCGGATACGCTGGAATTTCTGCGAATGAAGAATGATATCCACTATCTCACGCAATGCCAGCGGCAATCCGCACTGTATGATTCGCTGACGGGGTTCTACAATCTTCGTGAATTTGAAAGCATTGTGGAGGAAGCCGGGCATAACTTCTGCATTCAGGCGGTAAGGCTTAGTTTCCCGGACGGCGGAGAATACCTGTTTGGCGAAAACTACCGCAGCGATATAATCGCAGAAACAGCGTCAGCAATTAAACGTGTATGCACTCAGCATGAAATATGCTGCCGGACCGATGACAACACATTTCTTATCCTGTTCAAAAGGGAAAACGGAATGTTTCCTGAGAAACTGAAAATATCGCTCCACAACGAGGTTTATTCACGGCACGATGAACGGCAGGTTATTATCACATACCACAGTTCCGATAACACGCTGGTCGGAGAACTGCGCTCAGCCGTATCGCTGAATGCAGAGCACGATGTCGGTCTGATAAGCGAACGAAGAAGACTTCCGCATTATAACGAGCTTGCCGACATAAGGAACAGGATAATTTCAGTGCCTAATAAGATGCCTAAGCTTTCGGAAGTCAGCAGAAAAATGTGCGTCAGCGAGGGGCATTTCCGCTTGATTTATCGGCAGTGCTTTGATGTAAGTTACAACCGCGACTGCATAAATTCAAGGGTAATGAAAGCCTGCTACTTACTGTATTCTACCGCCATGAGCATTTATGCGACAGCAGTAAGCTGCGGTTACGATGATGAAAAATTCTTCTCACGGCAGTTCAGGCAGGTGACCGGATTTTCTCCGGCAGAATACAGAAAAAAGATACTGCGGTGACGGCAAGAATATTGTGATGATCAATAAACGACAGACAAAGGCGCTGTAAAAAAAGACTGCCATTTCAAAAAACGAGCTGCAGGAAAAGCTTTTTTCACAGGTGGTAGAGCAACTCACAGCAAAAGGACTGATCATAAAAAAGGGAACGATAGTAGATTCAACGACAATAGCAGCGCAGACTTCCACAAAAAACAAGGAACGAAAACGCAACTCTGACGCACATCAGACGCACAAGGGGAACACATGGTATTTCGGCTATTAGCGCACGGGCTAAACGTTCCTTTTGTTCCTCATTTAAAACCGAATATCAACGGCTTCCGGTATAACAATACCGTTATGTCACATTTATCCGCTTCTCTGAACTTTAGCTTTGCGTATTTACAAATTCGGACATAATAAAAGGGCTGCTGCGGCAACCCTCAGAATGTTGAAAAGTCAAGCAAAAACACTTGTTTTTTATTACTGCACGAATTGATTAATTTGTACCTTTCGCAATTTCCCCATCCGAAAGCTCGATGACACGCTTACAGCGAGCGGCAATGTCTTTGTCGTGGGTTACGATTATGACGGTTTTTCCCGACATATTGAGGCGCTCGAAAATCTGCATTATTTCATCTGCGGTCATGCTGTCAAGTGCGCCTGTCGGTTCATCGGCAAGGATTATCTGCGGTTCGTTTACCACCGCTCTTGCTATGGCTACTCTTTGCTTCTGACCGCCGGACAGTTTGTAGGCAGGCGTGTTTGTTTTATCGGACAGTCCGACGCTTTTTAATACATCGTTTATCGCCTTTTCCTTATTGATAGGCTTATCTGTGTATATAAGAGGGATGTTTATATTCTGCTTTACCGTGTACTTTTCGACAAGGGCAAAATCCTGCATTACAAAGCCTATATGACTGTTTCTGAGCTTTGCTTTTTCACGCTCAGGTATGGAAGATACTTTTTTGCCGTCAATATAATAATCGCCGTCCGTTTGCTTGTCGAGAAGTCCGAGAATATTAAGAAGCGTTGATTTTCCGCTTCCGCTTTTTCCGATTATTGCGACAAGTTCGCCCTTGTTTACTTCAAAGCTGATATTTTTCAATGCTTGAACCTGTGTGTCACCGTCACGGAAAGTCTTTGATATGTTGTCGAGTCTGATCATTTACTTTTCCTCCTTTATCTGCATAATAAGCGGTTTTCTCTTAATGCTCACCGTAACCGGCACAACGGCTATCACTGCCGTTGCAATGCCTGTCAGCATAAAAACAAGTGTAGTCCGGAGTGACATAAATATAAGAGATGAAACAACAACGCTGACAAGGTTTATAATCAGCACTTCGGCGCTTATCCTGAGCAGGATATCCGACTGTGAAGCACCGCAAATCATGTGTATGAGCAGTTCACGGATATTTTTTCTGACATAGAGCAGGGTTGACTGTATCATTGAAAATACCGCAAGAATAATGATTATTGATGATATGACGATGAGTGAAATATCGGCTTTTGTAGAAACAAGGTCGATAAGCTGTCTTGTTTCATCGGCAGATATGAAGTTATATGTATTCATGCCGTTTTCTGCGGCGTAATCATTTATTGCGGCAAGGTCGGATTTATCATCGGCATAGATAAGTGAGGTGGGGTAATCAATGCCTTGTGCTTTCATGCTTTCAATGCTCATGACAGGAGTGAACACTTTGTTGTCGGCGGAAACAACAGAGCTTTTGTCACCTTGCAAAAAGGTTGTTTTCATACCGCTTTTCAGTATACCGACTACCTCGTATTTATCAAGGTACAAGTCGCCGATGCTATAGTCGTTTTCAAAGTCACTGCCGAGAACTACGGGCGGATTATCTGACAGATCTTTGCCGTATTCTGCATTTTGAAACAGCCGTCCTTTGCTTACTTCAAAGCCGAATATATCAAAGTAATGCTCTGTAATTACAGACAAAGTATATTCTGTACCGTCTTTTTCTTCATAGAATTCGGAACGCCCCTCGGTTTTATAGTTTTCGGCTATGTAATAGCTGAGGTTTCTTTCCTTTTCTATGTCGTCATAATCAACCACTATTCCGCCGTCGGTGTAAATATCGGTGCTTGACGGGCTGTAGCCGTTTTTGGGAAAATCAAAGCCGTCAAGGGCATTCACAGTTACAGTTTTATATGCGGTGATACTGCAAAGATTGCCTATAACAAAGAATGCTACTATCATCTGGAATGTAAGAAGCAGGCAGGAAAGCAGATTCGATTTTATATCGAAAAGAATTATTTTTATAAGTTGCTTGTTCATAACACTCTCCTTAACGAAATGACCTGTTCGTGCGAATACTTGTCACTCAGACTGTAGGAAATTATACCGCCGATAAGAAGAATGAACGTTACGGATATAAGTCCTGCGGAAATTCTGATATTGCCGAGATAATAAGAAACGGCAGGAATAAGAGTAAGGAGCAGTGTGACAATAAAGCCGATAAGTATGCCGACTGCGGAGATCATAAGGAAATTTATGAATATCATTTTTTTAATGTCCGCATCATCTGCACCGCATATACGGCGAGCCATTATTTCGGAGCGTTTGGAGTTTATCCATGACCATGTGAACACGCCCGAATTCATAAGAATAAGCAGACCGATAAGCAATATTGCAATGATGATAACTATATTGCCTGATGTAAAGAGATTGCCTTTTCCCGCTATCTTGGATATATCATCGGTTCTGATATTGGTATCGGGGTTTTTCCCGGTTATATCTGATTTTATGCTTTCGGTGACTGAGGGCGTTTTATCTTTGTTGTCAATTATAAGTGTCAGTCCAGAAAACCGCACCGTGCTGCCGCTGAGCTTATCAGACTGCAATATGAAATCGCTGTCTTTACCTCCGTATATGTTGATACTGCTGACGGTGTAATTCTGTCCGATGAAGTTTATCGTTTTTCTTCCGTTTATCGTCATACAGTACGGCTCAAGTTCAGGCTTTATCACGGCGGTCGGTGCGCTGTTTTCAGAAGATGTTTTTTCGTAGTCAAACAGGGCGTAGCCGGAATTGTATTCGGTTACGAGTTTTATTGCACCGACAGCTTTATGCTTTGACAGTATATCGCCTAAATCGCTGTAGGTGAGGGCACTTTCGGAGTTGTGGTCCTGATTGACTGTTATTATTTCTGCATTATCTGAAAGTCTGCCTGCGACACCTGAGCTTACTGAATTTAAAAACATGGAAATGAGAAAAGCGCAAAGAAAATACGTTACGGCAAAGAATGTTATCATCATGCCGCTTTTGTTAAATAATTGTCTGATATTATCACCCCCATAATTCAAATCTTGTATGCTGTTATCAACTTATAGCGCAGAAGAGTGTTTTGCAAATTTTGACATTTAAATTATATATGATTTATTTAGATTTGTCAATAGAATTTTTGAAATATATTACATTTTGTCGGTTTGCAATAGAGATGTAAAAGAGCAGCAGAAAAGCCAAACCTGTGTGTTGCAGTTAAGTTCAGAAAAAGCAACAGGACACAAAGCAAACCCTTTATGAATGCGGTAATGCACCCCTCGCCGTCAAGCAATAACAGAATATCCGCAATCGCATCACGGTAAGGAATATAAAGTTTTTGATTATTCTTAAAAAAACAAAATCCGCAGGACTTGCTCATTTAAAGCTGAGCAGTCCTGCGGTTATGTTATTTCGTTTTACGTTTCTGTTTAGCTGTAACGCAAAGACTATCCTGCTTTCTTTTAAGCGATAGTTTTCTGCTTGTAATCGCACGGATAGTGTTGTTACACTCTTTCTTACTTTGCCGCTGCGTATTGTGCCGCAAGTCCACGTTTGTAGTTTTCCATAAATCCTGCAAAACCCTCAGCACCGTTCTTTTCGGGCTGAAGCGTGGTGGATTCCATACCGACGAATACCTCGCTGTCAAGGAATTCCGACAGTGATTTTCCGCCGCCGCATACAGTATATGCCGCAAGCAGAGCCATTCCCCATGCGCCGCCCTCTCCGGCGGTCTTCATAACGGAAACGGCACAACCCAGCCCGTCGGCAAGGAACTGCTGTGCAACTCCTTTTGTCTTGAACAGACCGCCGTGTCCTGTTATTTTTTCAACGGAAACCTGCTCCTTTTCAAAAAGTATATCCATTCCGAGCTTCAGTGCCGCCATAGTAGAGTATATTTCCGCACGGAACAGGTTTGCAAGATTGAATTTTCCGTCGGGAGTGCGGAAATACATCGGTCTGCCGTTTTCCGCTCCTGCAACAGGCTCGCCTGAAAGAAAATTATACACAACGGTGTTGCCGCAGTCGGGGTCGCCCGTCAGTGCGTGATAATACAGCATATCATAAAGTGCGGGCTTTGCGATAGGGTGACCGCTGAGCTGTGCAAATTCACCGAATATCTTCACCCATGCGTCAAGCTCGGAGGAGCAGTTGTTGCAATGCACCATAGCAACGGGAGCGCCGCAGGGAGTAGTCACTACGTCAATTTCAGGGTAGTAGCCCTTAAGCGGCTTGTCGAGAACAAGCATAGCGAATATCGAGGTGCCTGCCGATACGTTTCCGGTTCGGGGAAGCACACTGTCGGTCGCTGTCATTCCCGTACCTGCGTCACCTTCGGGAGGGCATAAGGGAACTCCCGGCTGCAGTGTACCTGTCGGGTCGAGCAGCTTAGCGCCGTCGGCGGTCAGAAACGCCTCCTTTGCGCCTGCGTTAAGCACTGAAGGGAGAACTTCCGCCAGCTTTACTGAGAAACCTTTTGCCGAAAGCACCTCATCAACCTTTTTGATGTAATCTGCGTTGTAATCGGTGCGGTCTACAGGGAAGATGCCGGACGCTTCGCCGATGCCGACCTGTCGCTTTCCGGTAAGACGGTAGTGAATATAGCCTGCAAGCGTATTGATATGAGCAATATGTCTGACGTGTTCCTCGCCGTTCAGTATTGCCTGATAGAGATGAGCTATGCTCCAACGCTGTGGAATGTTGAAACAAAGCAACTCTGACAGCTCGGATGCCGCCTGCTCTGTGATAGTATTGCGCCATGTGCGGAACGGAACGAGTAAGTTATCGTCCTTGTCAAATGCCATATAACCGTGCATCATTCCGGAAATACCCATTGCACCATAGGTAGTCGGAGTTACTCCGAATTTCTGCCGTATATCCTCTGTGAGTGCCGCATAACAGTGCTGTAAACCTGTTGTGATGTCATCAAGGGAATAAGTCCACACGCCGTTTTCATAGCGGTTCTGCCACTCGTGACTGCCGGAAGCAATCGGGGCGAATGTGTCGTCTATAAGCACTGCCTTTATTCTGGTGGAACCGAATTCGATTCCGAGATATGTCTTTGCGTTTTGTATCTTCTCTTGTATTGTCATATTATCACCTCTTGAGAGCCGCAGTAGCGTCAAGCGATTCAAGCTGCCGCTCAAAACTGTTTATGTCGGTCTTGTCATCAATCATAACAAGCTCCGTGTTAGTCATCTTTGCAAACAGACGTATATCTTCTGCTGTAAATTTAAAAGACAAGTTACAGATAAATCTGTTACAAATTTAAGTTTTGTCTGTATTGCTTTTTTATTGTAACACAAAAGATAAGTAAATGCAATGCATGAATTGAACATTTTTGCCGGAATGATTTGTGCATTTGTCACAAAACAGATGCTTTTGACTTATAAATATCGTGCTGAGTAAAAACTGCTTGACAAACAACGGACAAAGTTGTATTATATATGTGAACAAATTTGTATTCTTTTGTACGAACTTGTGCTTTGCATAGAGGTGATAATTAATGACTAAATATGAAGCTGTTGCACAGGCAATTAAAAACGATATTGAAAACGGTTTGTATAAAGAGGGACAGCCGATTCCTACCGAGGAGCTGCTGACAGCTCAGTATGATGTGAGCCGTCAGACGATACGCAAGGCATTGTCGCTTCTTGTAGAGGACAATCTTATATTAAAGCGTCAGGGGAGCGGCTCGTTGGTACGGCCGAAGCGGCTTAATCCGAGGACAGGGAAGATAGCTGTGGTTGCAACATACATCAGCGACTATATTTTCCCGAGTCAGCTGCGGGCAGTGAATGATGTATTATCCGAAAACAAGTATACCGCTGTTCTTTCTGCGACACGCAACTGTGTTTGCAACGAGCGTGCGATACTTGAAGAAATACTCAAGAATCCCGTTGACGGAATACTGATAGAGGGTACAAAATCGGCTATGCCGAATCCTAATTTCGATTTGTATGAAAAACTGATAGAAATGGATATACCTGTAGTTTTTTTCAACGGATATTACCCGTCGCTCAGCGGCACATATTCTGTATGTGCGGATAATCAGGCAGGCGGTGCAGAGCTTGTGCGGCATCTTATTGAACGTGGTCACACAAAAATCGCAGGCTTTTTCAAAAGCGATGACATTCAAGGTCATCAGCGGTATTCCGGCTTTATTTCGGAGCTGTTTCGCAACGGTCTGATAATTCCCGATGAGAATGTGTTCTGGTACATTACCGAAACAAAGGAGGATCTTTTCGATAATCCGCAGGAGGTATTGAATCGGCTTGGCGATAATACGGCGGTCGTATGCTATAACGATGAGGTGGCGTTCGGACTTATTAAGTGCCTGCTTTCAGCCGGCAGACGTGTTCCTGAGGACGTTGCCGTAGTCAGCTTTGACAACAGTAATCTTAGCCGGATCTCTCCGGTCACGATAACATCGCTTTCCTATGAGGACAGAAACATAGGCAGAATTGCGGCTCAGAAGCTCGTTGATATTCTGAACGGCAAGGAGGTTACGTCCGAGGTGTTGCCGTGGACTTTTATTCAGAAAGAAAGCTCATAAATATGAAGGGCTGTTTTAGCAGAGTATCTTCCGACCGCAAAACCGGAGGCTTTATAGCTAAGACTTTAAAGCTGCATAGGGCAGTATAAGAATTTGATTTTTTAAACCGCATTGTTGTGCGGTTTATTTTTTTGCTGTGCAGAAGCCTTGACATTTGTTGCAATCGGCTAAGAAGTAACAGCGGCAGTAAAAACAAATCCCTGTCCTGCAGGCACTTGTGTTATTTTGTAAAATGTGTTATTATATTTTTGACAGTAAAAGTCGGCAGTTCCTGTTTTTAGGTTAAGCCATAATAAACGAATAAACAGGAATGAAATATCGCCGCCGAAATTTCGGCGGTGCCTGTGAGCCGAACAGTATTAAGGAATTTGCGTCCGATATAGGTAAGAGGATTAGATTATGAACAGCATTTTGAAAAAAATCAGGCAAAGCGATGCCTTTAACAAGGAAAACAGGGTTTCCCGTATAAAAGCTGTCATATTGATGAGCCTGTTTACTTTTACCTTTTTGGAGGCTGAGTTTTTATTTGTTGATATGATTTCCTGCACAGTATCGGGCGATAAGTCGGTAAACGCTCAGAATTACGCTCTCGGTGCAAGCGTGGTGGGATCTGCTCTGTACCCTCTGTATTCAAGGCTTTGCAAAAAGGCTCTGCAATCTGTAATTTCTATTGGGGCTGCAGTGCTGTCGGTCGTTTGTCTTTTTCTGATATGCCGTCACAGTACTTACGCATTTACATTGTGTATGGGGCTTGTGCTGTTTTTGATTCTCGGTCTGTTCGGAGGTGCGGTGTTTTATAAATCGCTGTGTCTGTTGGAGGATAACACTTATATTGCACGTCTTGCAGGCTTATCCTATATGCTCGGAACATTGCTCCAGATTGCTAATAATAACCTGATCCACATTGATATTATCGAAGCTGCGGTGCTTTCTTTGTTTATATTGCTACTGGCCGTTATGCTGATAAGAGCGGAAAAGAACAGCATCGTCCCTGCGTTCCCGAAAAACGAAGCTGGCGAGAAAACCGATAAGGCGGGTAAAGAAGTCGTAAAAATCAGCGTTTTACTTGTTTTTTTGGTTGCGTTTATGACCTGTATTTTCAGCACAATGGATAATGCAATTACCCTTTATCACGCAAACGGTGTGGTGAATATCGGACAGTGGCCGAGAATACTCCTTGCACTCAGCGGACTTGCGGCAGGCTTTTTGTTCGATTTTGGCGGCAGAAAGTATATGAGTATGATTATGTACTGCGTAATGATCCTGTCAACCATCTGTCTTGCTATTCTCAGATTTGCGGGGCCGATTATGCTGGGGCTGGTTATCTTTTATTTATCCGCAGGTTTCTTTGTTGTATTTTTTACCGCTTCTTTTATGGAGATTGCCCGTTATTCAAAAACTCCAGAGCTTTTGTCGGGGGTTGGCAGAGCAGTCAATAATTTTGTTGCCGTGCTGATCTCGGCAGGCTCTCTTGCCCTTTTGAATTCGGACAATAACATTGCGATAATCACCATTGAGCTGATTTTATTTGTATTGGCAAGCATCGCCGCATTTTTCTATACCAATAAGAGAAAAACGTTTTTTGACGAGCTTTCCTCAACAGGCGGCGACAAACTGAGCGACAAAGAGATATTGAAAAAGCTGTCGGAAAAGTTTTCACTCACTCCGAGAGAAGCCGAGGTATTCGGGCTGCTGGTAAACACCGAGGACGGATTACAGACGATAGCAGACAATATGTACATATCAAGGCGAACTCTTGAGCGGTATGTATCCGCCATATACGGAAAAACGGGAACTAAATCCCGTATCGGTCTTGTTTCTCTTTACAACAACATATAAAATATCCTAATGCTCGTACCTTCCGCTCAGGCGGGAGGTATTTTTGCGTTATATCGTAAAAACCGCATTGTTATGCCGATTTTTACAAAATGGCGGAAGTCCGCCAACCTGTTTTTTGCAGATTGGCGGACTTCCCTTATATACAGCGGAGCGTTATTCAGATATAATTACAATAACAAACGGTGTATGAAACGACACGATGACAGCTTGCAATAGGACATATTCAGAAAGGGGAGCGGATTATGAATATGCGGCATTGTGCTTTGCCGGACAGAAAAACAACAAAGCGAACACTTCCGTATGATCGGCAGTATGTGATACTTGCAATTTACGAAGTGCTGGACAAAAACGGCGCCGAATATAAAAAAGAGGACGCATCGACCATATTATCGGAAATATCGGTGTACGGAAATTCAAGCCTTTTTTCCGTTTCGGTGAGCAGGCAGGAGGAAGGTACCGAATTATCCGTAACGATGGTCAGACAGTGCGAGGGATTGTCGGAATCCGGCGTGCAACGAGCTATAACAGCCGTAGCCGACAGCATATCGCAATATCTTGAAAACGAGCTTGTTTTAAGCAAAATCAAATCATAAATAATACAAGTGGAGGAATTGCCTATGAAAAGAATAGGAGAATATTTCGCAGGAGCATATAAAAATGCTTTTGCAAGGTGGATTTTCGGAATAATCGCATCGCTTGTCATTTTACCCGATCTGATAAAGACCCTTTTGCTTTGCATAAAGAAAGAATCGTTAGCGGCGGGTACGGTGTTTATTGCCGACGTGTTATGCGTTGTATGTGCCTTTGTTTTTGCATTTTTTGCAGTTTGCTCAATCGGAAAAACGGCAAAGGAGGCTGTCGCAGTATGGATTAAGGGCTGTATTCCCTGTATAGCGGCACTGTATGGCGGAAAACTCCTGACGGCGCTTTTTGTCAAGTGCTTCGGAACGGTCGGTGAATTTATAGGGATAGCCGCCGGCGGAATACTGCTCGGACTTTCGTTTTATCTGCTAAGCTGTGCTGTTAACGGCGGCATTAAAGGAAAAGTCGGCGGAAAGTTACTTTTGACAGCGGTATGCATATTGCTTGCGATCGTTTTTGCGTATCTTTTGCCGTATGTTTTCGGGCTGGGTGTTGAATCGACCTTCGCACAAAAACGGGTGTGGTGTATAAAGCTCATAGCCGAACTTATCTATGCGGTGTTCTGTTGGGTGCTGATTGTTCCCGTACTTAAATTTGTGTGCCACGGGAATCTGTCAAAGGCAGGAACGGACGAACAAATCACATCGGCACAAACGAAAAAATCAAGTCTTGGCTATATACCTACTGCTGTAGGTGCGGCGGTACTTACAATCTGTGCCGTGATGACTATTCCCGCAACGGTTTCGCCTTTCGACAGGTTGAAGGCTGAATACTACAGCCGCACAAATACGGCGTGCTATAATCTGCTCGGAGGGCACATCATCACGGCGGTCAACGACTACAGGGAGATTCAGCGTGAGCTTGAGATATGGAAAGAAATAGCCGACGGCGGTTGGAATGATATTTCCGAGAGCGAGATAGCAACAAATCAGATGCTGGCTTATCTTGATACCTATGCAAACCACACAGATGACCGACTTGAAACTATGGAGAAGTATTATACGGCAGGCTATATAAAGGATACCGATTTCTGCTTTGATATGCTTGCAGAATATAAAAATGCCGATGAACTGACGGCTGAGCAGAAAAATCGCCGTACAGAAATACTGACGAATTTAGCGGCAAACGGAATATATGTCGGAGGACTGCCGGATGTTGCGGAAAATGCCGCAGTTATGGCAGAAGTGATTGAAACGGCTTTCTCGTATCAAAACAGCTTCGAATATGCCGAGATGCTCGCTAAAATGCGGGTAGGTGTTACAAACGGCACGAATATAGCCGATTCTGTCGGTACCGGTATCACCTATCAGCTTGTAAGCCAAGCTGTCGAAAAGGCACTGGAGGCTCCTGAGGATTTCGTATGGAGCTACATAGCGGTTATGTTTTATAACAATCAGGAGCAGCATTCGCTTTACCTCACTGCTGACTATTCGGATGATAAGAGAATTCTTGCCGTAGTCGAAAACTTTGAAAAACAGTTTGAAAAGCAGCTCGGAAAAGACATAACCAAAGAGGAACGGCTCGGTATCAAAAAGCTGGTCATGCAGACTTATCTTAGGGCATTGGCGCTTGACAAGTGTGCGGATTACGGCTTGGAAGCACTCAAGGAATTCGACAATTTCTTTATTCGTGAAAATACTATGTATGCGCTTTTAAAAACGGGACGGTACGATGAATGTCTTAAGCTCGCAAAAGAGGTGCAGGACGATACAAACCCCGTTCCCCTCTATTATGCGGCGGCGGCAACGCTTGAAAGCGGAGAATTTGATGCTTCCGCAGAGTATGTACTGAAACTTGCAAAGCAGGTAAAGACGAGTGAATATCCTAAAAAAGCGGACGAATTACTGCATTCCTACTTTTCCTTGCTGGTGGTGGATACCGAAACCACAAAAGCAAAGTACAGCCTTCTCAGCGATGAGCAGATAAACAAGCTTAACAGCGACGAGTTTCTGAAGAATTATCTGGCGGCTTATGTCAATGCCTGCTACCCGTCTTACGGCGGTCATTCTATCTATGATGACGCCTATACACAGGCGATGGAAACGGCGCTTGCCGCTGCTGATCGGGTAATCTCAGAGCGTGGCGAGCTGTGTTATCCTTATTATCTCAAGGGCGTGACGCATATGCAACAGAAAAAATACGATGAAGCTGTGGCGGCTTACAAAAAAGCGATAGATTATAAGAACGATGATCCGATGATATGGTATGCGCTTTATGCCGCATACGAGGAACTGGAGGAGTGGGAAAATGCCTATACCGCCGCAGAGATTGCTATCGGTCTTAGTCCGTGGTTCAATTATTACAGTGATTATGAGGGTATAGGTATCCATCCGTATTCATATCGTGAGGGTGCGAAAGCAATGATAGAAAAGCAACATGAAGCATCGCAGAAAGGGGAAAATGAATAATGCCGATTATTATTTCAATTGTAATCTTTCTTATTCTGACAATGCAGACCTTCTTTCTGGGAGGTACTGTCTGGCTCGGAATTGTCGGAATGCTGCTGTCGGCGGCAGGAGTCGTATTGTCTTTCGTGCTTAAAAAGCGGAAGAAGTATCTTAGTAACGTATCGGCTCTTGCGGGAATTGTTATATCGGTTGTGTGCTGTTTATTTATTACATCAGACTCAGGCACGGGTACGCTGCGGCAAAAAGAGATACTTCTCGGGCAAATGGTCAGTGCCGAAACATCGGAGAACGTCGAAGAAAAATATGCTGATTATATCGAAGCTTACGGCGAGGACGATTCTTCCGCACTCTGTCTTGCACAATACTATATGCGAGCGGAAGAAGCGGATAAGAGCAGGTCGATGCTTTTTAAACTCAAGAATAAAACAAGCATAGATTATTATTGCACAATGGCAGAATGGTACAACAAATTCGATAAGGGCAATTTCTCTTATGTAGTCAGCACGCTGCTTGACGCAGTTGCCGAGCATCCGTACTGGGCAAAGGGGCATCTGATGCTGGGACTTTCCTATTACGAAAACAATGACAATACATCAGCAATATACTATTTGAAAAAAGCGCATCTTCTCGACTTGTCGGACGGTTATTCGCTGTGCTACCTTGGGGTAATCTCCTATGACAGAGGAAGCTATAAGGCGGCGGAGAAATATCTGTCGGACGCAAAGGCACTGGCAGGAAAAGACAGCTATCTGTTAAGTCTTGTCGAAACATATCAGGAATGCGTAGCAAGGGAGGTGTCATAATGAGAAAAAAGACCTTTTCGCTTATACTAAGCGGCATATTGCCGATAACCGCTTTGTCGTTTACCGCTTTTGCAAACGGAGGAGATACGGCAGGCAGACCGGTTACGCCTCCTTCTGCTACCGATGTTATCGGCCAGATCGGTTCTTCTGCAACCGAAGCGTATACAGCCTCGCTTAACTTCTGGAATGATTATGGCAACAATATATCAGACGGTTTTAATCTTGCAGGAGAGAGCTGGAATAGCGTAAAAAATACGCCCGGCTTTGAAACAAGCTACGGCGATGCGGTGAAGACAGGCGACGGAATCTTTTCTGCCGCAGGATTCGCCACAAATTTAATGGATTCGCTTTCTGCGGCGAATCAGCTTACTCATCCGCAGGATAATCCCTACGCATCACACCCTGCACTGTCAACAGCATACGATACGCTTACCGCATGGCAGGCTATGATGAACTGGGCGGATATGGCTGTGGGGGATAAGGACCCGACAGGAACGGTAAAGGGTATGAACTTACTGCTTGGTGAGGCGGTGAAGAATTGGTCGGATGTTGCAACGCAGACAGCCTTACTGGATTATGCCAATCACAGTACACTTATCGGAACGGTCGATATTACACTGCAAAATGTCAACGATTATTATACAGACCTGTTTCAGAATGTGTTTTATCCATCAAGAGATGCCGAATGGTCGTTAGAGGACTGGTGGAAAAAGAGTTATTACGATAAGCTGAACTTCTATGCGCAGATGGTAAGGGAGGGGCGTGAAAAGGAGTTTGAGTGGCTGCGTGACGAACTGCTGAATATGGCTCCTAAGGCAGGCAGTACGATTTTGCCGAATCACGTTACGGCGAAAAAACCGAACATATATCTTTATCCCGAAACCGAAACAGAAATTACGGTCATATTCGGTAAACCGGGTTATCTTACCTTGTCGATTCCCGAATATAATGACGGATGGACGGTAACGGCTTCGCCGGACGGCACGCTTACCGATAAGGATAAAAACAGCTACGGTTATCTGTTCTACGAAGCTCTTGTGAAAAGGAAAGCGTTTTCGACCGAAGAAGGCTTCATTATTCCTGCAAATAAACGTGCAGAAGCCTTCCGTGAAATACTGGCTTCTTACGGCTTTAATGAGCAGGAAACTGCAGACTTCATTGAATACTGGGCGGATTATCTTAAAGACGGCACGGATTATGTCATGTATCCGATGCTGACCGAAGGTGTTGATAATGCGATGCCGCTGACTTTCTCGGTAAAGCCTGACAGCATATACCGTATATGGTTCGGCTTTGCCGAATACAGCGGTGATGAAATAATGCCGCCCGAAATTACGCCAATCGTTCGTAAAGGCTTTACGGTTGTTGAATGGGGAGGCGCTGTTCTGGATTGAGCCAATGCCGTGAATAAAATTGAGCCGTTGCACTTTATTTGTGCAACGGCTCGCTTTGCTGTCTGTATGCTTATTTGTCTTCTTTGCCGAAATTGGACGATAATGCGCTGAGAGGAAACGGCGGATTTGCAAGCGGCTTGCAGGCAAGCGATAACAGCAGATATTCGTTATCGTCTGCGGCAATCCTGTTTATTTTAAGCTCGCCGCATTTCTTACAGCGGTGTATCAGCGCCCATTCACCGTCGGGACGGACATAAATGCTGATAGACTCCATTATCCCTCCGCAATCTGCTGAGCGGTCGCCGGGTATGTTGTCAAGATGTATGCTTGATAAGCAGTGGGGGCAGTGATTACGGTTGTTTGTTCCGCAATCCCTGACCGTAATGAATTTTCCGCAGGCTTTGCAGTTAAAGCCCTCGTCCTGCGTTCCGTCATCGGTTACTACAGTGTGATATTCGGTTTCTTTGTGTATATTCTTTACGGGTTCGTCTGTGCGTCTGCGTCTGTTCATATTTCCGTCCTTTTCAGTTTATTAAAAACGGCAGGTGTATTTCAACCTGCCGCAGTTAAATTAAATTATACGGGCATTACCTTGTTAGCTTTATCAGCGTGTTCAGCGTCAATGCCAAGCTGTTTGTCCTTACGCTTTTCAAAGAACTTTTCAGCTACCTGACCGAACATAGCGTAGCTTAATACGTCCTCGTCCTGCTGTGACCACTTAGCACATTCAGCCTTCAGCTTTTCAAGCTCAGGCTCGATAAGGTCTGCGGGGCGGCAGTCGATAGGCTGTTCGTCACCGAGAATCTTCTTTCTGAACTCGGGGGCGATGGGAGCAGGTGTCTTACCGTAGCTGCCCTTTACAAGACCCTTGAATTCCTTTGTTACAGTCTTGTAACGCTCACCGAGAATTACATTGAATACAGCCTGTGTACCAACAATCTGTGATGTAGGTGTAACAAGGGGAGGGAAGCCTGCGTCGGCTCTTACACGGGGAACTTCCTTAAGAACCTCCTCGAACTTGTCAGACTTGCCTGCCTGCTTAAGCTGAGAAAGGAGGTTTGAAAGCATACCGCCGGGAACCTGATATATAAGAGCGTTAGCGTCAACTGCAAGGAGCTTGGGGTCAAGCAGACCGCTGTCGATGTACTTCTTGCGGAGCGTCATAAAGTATTCTCTTATCTCTGTGAGGAGTTTTAAGTCAAGTCCTGTATCGTACTCTGTACCTTGTAATGCGGCAACCATTGACTCTGTGGGAGCGTGCGATGTGCCGAGCGCTAAGGGTGACATTGCTGTGTCTATAACGTCAACGCCCGATTCGATACCCTTTAACAGACACATTGAAGCAAGTCCTGATGTGTAGTGTGTGTGAAGCTGGATCGGGATATTTACAGCACCCTTGAGTGCCTTTACAAGTCTTTCTGTTTCATAAGGAGTAAGCAGAGCCGCCATATCCTTGATGCAGATAGAATCAGCGCCTGCTTCTTCAATTCTCTTTGCGTAGTCGATGTAGTACTGTTCTGTGAATACCTCACCGAGTGTGTAAGAGATAGCTATCTGAGCGTGTGCGCCCTCCTTCTTTGCAGCCTTAACGGCTGTTTCGAGGTTTCTTATATCGTTGAGCGCATCGAAAATTCTGATTATATCAATACCGTTTGCTACAGACTTCTGAACGAAATATTCCAGTACATCGTCAGCATAGTGACGGTAACCGAGCATATTCTGTCCTCTGAAAAGCATCTGTAACTTTGTGTGAGGCATTTCACGTCTTAATATACGCAGTCTGTCCCAGGGGTCTTCGTTCAAGAAACGTAAGCATGCGTCAAATGTAGCACCGCCCCAGCATTCAACCGAATGATAGCCTACCTTGTCCATTGTGGAAAGGATAGGGAGCATTTCCTCTGTAGTCATTCTTGTTGCGATAAGCGACTGATGAGCGTCACGCAGTACGGTTTCGGTAATTCCTACTTTTGCCATAACCTTTATTATTCCTTTCAATCAAGAGTTACGCATTGATTGTTGCAATCAGTGTGCCTGTTTCAACAGACTGACCCTTTGTAACATTGATGCTTGCAATTGTACCGTCACAGCTTGCTACAACGTCGTTTTCCATCTTCATAGCTTCGAGAACTGCGATTACTGTACCGTTTGTAACCTTAGCGCCTACTGCGAGCTTAACGTCTACGATAGTACCGGGCATGGGAGCGCTGATCTTAACGCCGCCATGTGCGCCTGCGGGAGCTGCGGGAGCTGCAGCCTTCTTGGGAGCGGGAGCTGCTGCGGGTGCAGCAACAGGTGCTGCACTGCCGTCTGTTTCTTCAACGGTTACATCATAAGCGGTACCGTTTACTGTGATATTGTATCTTTTCATAACAAAAATCCTTTCTTATGTCGATTAATATACGAAGTTAACGTGCTTTTTAGCAGGAGTAACAACTCTCTTTGAAGATGTTGCTTCAATTGCAGATGTCAGTGCGGACTTTGTATCCTCGGCTGTGATAACTCTGTCAACATAGCCGTTAGCCGCAGCTGTGAATGCGTCTGCTTCGTTGTCTGCATATTCCTGAGCCTGCTTTGCGTTGTCTTCCGAAACACCGTTTAAGAATACAACTGCCGCTTCGGGAGTTGTGGGAGCGATAACCGCACCTTCCCATGCGAATGTGAAGTCGCTTCCTGCCGCTGTGCTTGCGAGTGCAACATAAGCACTGCCGTAAGCCTTGCCTGTTACAACTGCAATCTTTGCTGTTGTAGCGGAAGCGTAAGCCTGTGCAAGCTTTGCACTGTCACGGATGCTTCCTGCAAGCTCAGCCGCACTTGACTTTTCAAAGCCTTCGCTGTCAACGAATGTAACAACGGGAATTGAATAAGCGTCACAAAGAGTAACGAAACGTGCGATCTTTGCACTGTCGTCTGCTGTCAGCTTTGCACCGTTGTTTGTAGCAACAAAGCCTGCTGTTCTCCAGTTAAGGCTTCCTATTGCGGTAACCGCAGATGTACCGAACTGCTTGTAAAGCTCAATAACGCTTTCCTTGTCGGCTACCGAGCTGATAAGCTCGATGCCCTTGAGATCAGCCGATACAGCCGCATCGTTTTCCATATAATAATCGTTTCCTGCCGTTTCAAGATTGTTCGCAGGGAGAACGGATAATAACTGCTTAGCCTTAGCTATAGCTTCTTCGCTGTCCTTTGCAAGAATAGCCGCTACACCTGACTTTGCGGCATTCTCGGCTGTACCTGCACCTGCCGTCTTATCATCGGCTGTAAAAGGTGCTGTCATAAACAGCTCTGACTTTTCTGTCATAATGACCACATCAGCCATACAAGCTATCATAGCGGCTGTGCCTGCGCAAAGGCCGTCTACTACAGCTATCTGGGGAACAGCACCCGAAAGTGCCGCACTCATCTTGGCTATCTCGCCGTATGCACCGAGTGTCTTCATACCTTCCTTGATATCTCCGCCCTTTGAGTCAAAGATACCGATAACAGGAGCACCGTTTTTAAGTGCCAGCTCGTAAACCTTCTTGATTTTGAGAGCTGCCGCAGTGTTTACCGCACCTGCATTAACGCTTGTGTCCTGAGCGTACGCATATACGACTGCTCCGTCAACATAGCCGTAACCGCTTACAACGCCTGTCTTTTCACCGTTTGCTCCGACAAATTTGCCAAGCTCGACAAAGCTGTCCTCGTCAAACAGAGAGATGAGCTTGTTTGCAGCTTCGCTTGCGGCTGTCTGCTCCATTTCAGCAATTGTTTTCTTCATTGCCAGAATTCCTCCGTTCTCGCTTTTCTGTGAAGCGGTAAGCTGCTGAAAATAAGAGCCGACCGCTGTTTATAATTATGCCTTTGGGCACATCATATTCAAGTATAATTATAACTCATTTTTGCTTTAATAACAAGCGAAATTCGCTATTTTTTGCAACTTTTATGAGATGTGAAAAAATTATCAATGTCAGAGATGTGATTATCGTTGTTTTGCACAAAACCACGTTTTAAAAGTTCATTCCATACCGTTTCGGATTGCATATTTACGGTACACTTATTTATATAGTGATTAAAAGCGTAGTTCATAGCGGTTCTCATAAGCCCGTCAACAAGCATTATGTACTGTGTTTCAAGCTTTTCGACAAACAGTGTTTCGCCGTCTGTCGTGCAGACGACCGAGCCTACAGGCGTATCGCCGTCCTTTGCCTCGAACACCAGCTTGTCGGTAATAATGTTGTTTTTAAGTATCGTAATCATTTTTTACCCGTTCTCTTGGTCGATTTGTCGCTCGAAACCAGTGCTTTCAGTCCCTTTAATTCTTCTGCGGTAAGGTCTGCCCATTCGCCCGGCTTCAGCATACCAAGCTTTATATTTCCGACAGCGTTTCTTTTAAGACGCACTATCTGTAATTTTACAGCCTCGCACATTTTTCTTATCTGTCTGTTCTTGCCCTCGGCAATCGTGAATTCAAGAACAGTCCTGTTTTCTTCTTCGGCAAGTACCGCAACGGTGCAGGGAAGTGTAACGCCCGTGTCGATCTTTACACCGGAAGCAAGCGTTGTCAGCTTGTCATCTGTTACCTCGCCCCTTACGGTTACACGGTAGCGCTTCTTTATATGACGTGACGGGTGCATTACGGCATTTGCAAGCGCACCATCGTTTGTGAGTATCAGAAGTCCCTCGGAATCCTTGTCAAGTCTGCCTACGGGATAAACACGCTCGTCAATGTCGTCGAGAAGGTCGGTAACTATCTTTCTGCCGTGCGTATCCGCCATAGTGGTCACATAGCCTCTCGGCTTATACAGCTTTATGTATCTCAGCTGAGTGCCGGATGAAGCTATCTTTTCGCCGTTTACCGTTACAATATCGTTTTTGGGATCGGCCTTGTCACCGAGAGAAACCGGTCTGCCGTTTACCTTTACACAGCCCTGTTCGATATATTCCTCGGCTTTTCTGCGTGAGCAGTAGCCGCTGTCTGCTATTATCTTCTGTAATCTCACTTTTTCCATTGTTCCGTAGTCCTTTCAAATTCCGTATCCATACAGTATCAGCGTGTCAGCAGTCCTGCAATGAATTTATATATAACGGTAAAAAAATCCGTTTTACGTTCTTTTTGTACACAGCTTTCAGCCGTTTGTAGCGGCACTGTCGCAATTGTATTTCCGTTTAGCAGGTAATGTATTTCGCCGACCTTTTCGCCTGCGGCAAGTCCTGCATAAATAAATTTCGGCATATATATTTCTGCGGTTATTTTGTCTTTCTGTTCGTTACACAGCGGCAGTTTTACGGTACCGCATTCAACACCGACCGTTTCCTTTTCTGAGCCGACAACGGATAAGGAAAGAGCGGATGAGTCGTACTTCATTTCACAAAGCGTCACTTTTTTGAAGCCGTAATCCAGCATTTTTGCGTGGTCGCTCCAGTCGTTCGGCGCATTAAGCGTTACCGCTATAAGCCTTACGCCGTCACGTTCGGCACAGCTTACAAGAGTTCTTCTCGCACTGTCGGTAAACCCTGTCTTAACTCCGATACAGCCGTCATAGCTTGTGAGCAGTTTGTTAGAGTTAACGAGTATGCGGTCGCTTTTGGGATTGCCAAAAGAAACCTTTGCTTTTGGCGATCCGCATATTTTTGCAAAGTCCTTATTGTTCATCGCCTCCCGTGTAAGCAAGGCGAGATCATAGGCACAGGAATACTGACCGTCTGCATCAAGTCCCGACGGGGTGACAAAGTTCGTGTCGGTCATACCGATTTCTTCGGCTCTTTTATTCATCAGCACGGCAAAAGCCGATTTGCTGCCGGATATATTTACCGCCGCCGCATTTGCCGCATCATTTCCCGAAGGCAAAAGCATACCGTAGCATAAGGCTCTGCGTGTTACAATATCGCCTTCCCAAAGTCCCATTGAGGTCCCTTCGACCTTTATGGCGGTCGGGTCTACCTCGAATTCCTTGTCGGGTTCTCCTGCCTCAAGGGTCAGCAGAGCAGTCATTATCTTGGTCGTGCTTGCTATCTGTCTGTGTTCTTTTTCGTTTTTAGAAAAAAGCACAGTTCCCGTATCCGCCTCAATAAGAATAGCACTGACAGCCGATACTCCGATTCCGCTTTTATCGGTATTTTCAAGATAACACAGCTTTTCTGCGCTTTCGGCATAAACTGTCACAGTCGCAGTAACGGTAAAAATCACGGCAGCTGCGACAGATAGAATCTTTCTTTGCATAACGTTGTCCTTTCCGCATAGTTTTGGTATATCTTATGCGAAAAGGACAGATGTTATTGCTTATTCTTCTGTTTTTTCTTCAGATTCTTCTTCGCCATCCTTCGAGAAGATAGCCTTGATCTTGGAAATAAGGTCGGGTACGCCGCTGATTATACCGTCAATAGCACTGTTGCCTGTTGCACCAAGCTCAAGCATTTTAACGTCGCCGTCACGCTGTACTACGATAAAAGCCTGCGGATTTATCGTGATGCCTGCACCGCTTCCGCCTGCAAATACTTCCTTGGGAGCTTTTGTGGGCAGGTCTGAACCGCCTGCGACAAAGCCGAAGCTGACTTTCGAAACGGGAATGATTATTGTTCCGTCGGGAGAGGTGATAGGGTCGCCTATTATAGTGTTAACGTCAACAAGCTCTCTTATCTTCTCCATAGAAGTTCCCATAAGTCCGTTGATTGGATGCTGTTCTGCCATTTTGATTTCCTTTCCGAAAGCTTACGCTTTCTCTGCTTTTGGCTTTGTATTGCTTTCAGCCGTTGCAGTTTTATTTACATTCTTTGAATTTATCTTCAAATATAATTTTGCTGTTCTGAATAAAAGCCACAAGACACAGCCTATGGCTGTTCCGAGCCTCAGTTTCACTTTGCACGAAAGCTCGTACTCCGTTTTGCCCGATGTAAAGTCTGCGGTAATATCTATCTTTTTCACATTCAGCTTAACGGTATTGTAAAGCACCGCTAAAGCTGTGTGTACAAGCCAGTTTATTTTTCCGTAGTTCATCGCCGCCTGCGCCGCATCTTCTCCGCTTGCTGTTATAAACAGATAAAAGTTACTTACACGGATATGGCTTATAAGCCTCTTTATCGGTTTTGAAGCCGATAAGATGAGCTGTTTTACAAATTCGATCGTTTCGCTGATGTCGCCGCTCAGACCGAGCTTTGATAAAAGGCTGTTGTTGCCGTTGTTATCTGCTTTTTTTCCGACTTTATGCGTTTTCTTGCTTTCTTTGGATATATCGCTGCTGCCGTTTGCTTTATCGGCAGTGTTTTCGGCATTCTGCACCAGTTTTTCGTTATCCGCAGAAATGTTATCGCTTTTATCGTCCGGCGATTTCTTTTGTTTTTCCTTGCTTTTCTTTTGCTTTTTATGTTTTTCATCTTCGGGAGAAACAGAGAATATTGTTATGCCTGCGTATCTGATTTTTATTCTCGTTTCATCGTTCAGATGTACGTTGACTGTTACCGACAGCATGAGAGCAAGTACGATGATGAGCAATATATCTATGAAAATAAGCCAGCCCATAAGCCCTCCGTTTCGGTTTGGTGTGCGGACGGTACTCCGATAAGAGTATCCGCAGGAGTAATCGGATTATTCCTCAAAGCTGTCATCCGGAATAAAATCGCCGTCTTGCTGTAATGTGCCGATCTCATTCAGGTTTAACTGTCCGTCTTCATCGGGAAGGCTTGGCAGCTGTGCCAGACTTTCAAGCTTGAAACAGCGAAGGAAGTTGTCCGTTGTCTTGTATGTAATAGGTCTGCCGGGCAGTTCAAGTCTGCCTGCCTCATACAGCAGTTCACGTTCTACCAGCGTGTTTATAACACCGGAGCTGTCAGTGCCTCTGACCTGCTCGACAAACGCTTTAGTGACGGGCTGATTATAAGCTACTACAGCCAGTACCTCAAGTGCCGCAGGGGAAAGCCTTGCCTGACGCTTGTTTTCCATTGCACGCTTTATATAAGGTGCATATTCTTCTCTTGTCGAAAGCTGATACGAGTTTTCAAGCCTTAGCACCCTTATTGCGCTGTCGGATACGTTGTATTTTCTTTCAAGCCTGTCAATCAGCTTTACCACCGTTTCCGGCTCGATGCCGCTTGCTTCGCTCAGCCGGTCAAGCGAAATCGGTTCACCCGATGCGAACAGCAGAGCTTCTATTATACAGATTGATTCATTGTAATTCAATTATCCGCCGCCTCGCTTTCATCCGGTTCTCCGAAAGAGAATTCTTCTTCTATTTTATCCTTAGGCACAAAGTGAAGATATTTGTTGTCATCGGTAAACTTTATACGGCTGTTCTTCGACAGCTCTAAAAGTGCCAGAAACACAGCCACGCAGTCCGATCTGGACTGACCCTTATATAACGAATTTACTTCAACCTTATGACCGTCATTTATACGCTTTAACACATATACTATCTTTGTGAATACGCTGACAAAACTCTTTGCGATGGCAGGCTTTACATGAGGCACGGCTTTTCGTACCGCATCCTTGTAGTTTAAGTTCGACATTGCCAGAAAAAGCTCGTCCGGCTCGTGTATGCCGAGATATGCCTTGTTTTCTTCCACCTGTACGGGCGGACGCACGAACACATCATCGCCTACCCAGCTTTGCTGCAGCTGCAATGCTATCTGCTTGCACATAGCGTATTCTATCAGTACGCCCTGAAGCTCTTTCTTCATTTCTTCCGCTTCGTGCTTTGGCAGAAGTGCGGCTGACTTTATGTAGATAAGCCTTGCCGCCATTTCGAGAAATTCGCCCGCTATTTCTATATCGGCCTGCTTCATTCGGTCGAGATACAGCATAAACTGTTCGAGCAGAAGGGAGATTTCTATATCGTAAATGTTCAGCTTATGCTTTGCGATAAGGCTCAGCATAAGATCGAGCGGTCCTTCATAGACCTCAAGCTTGAATTTCAGTTCCTGCATTTCTTATACTCCGAGAGGTACAAGAGGAACGTAAGAGGTCGTGAAATCAAGAAAGCTCATAACCGCATTGTCAAGGAAGTTCAGCGGTGCATTAAGTACACCTGTCCAGCAGATAGCAAGTACGGCGATCATTATATACTGCTCGTACTGCATCAGCTTGAAATATGTTCTTTCCTTTAAGAATACGAGCATTATTCTTGAACCGTCCAAGGGCGGTATGGGGAGCAGGTTGAACACTGCAAGCGAAACGTTGATGCTTGCCGCCATATCAAAAGCGTAGTAAACATATGCTACAACATCGGGATTTGAAGCACCGAAGAAGAACCATACAAGCTTTCCGATAAGTACGAAAATGTATGAGAGTATAACATTGGATAAAGGTCCTGCCGCCGCAGTCAGTGCCATGAACGTTCTTGCGGAAACCTTTCTTGCTCTGACGGGGTTTACGGGTGCGGGCTTGCCCCAGCCTAGTCCGACAGTAAGCATACCTATAGTACCCCAGAGATCCCAGTGCCTTATCGGGTTCAGCGTGATTCTTCCCGAATAAAGTCCTGTATCATCGCCCAAAAGATATGCCGCAAAGCAGTGTGCGCATTCATGTATCGGTATGGCAATAAGCAGGATCACCGCATAAGCGAATACAGTGATGATAATGCTCCGCTGATCGCCAAGACTGTTCATTATATTAAGTAACATAGATTTTCCTTTCACATTTGAAAATTACCACTATTAAGGCAGTATATTCATATTCTATTATACACTATTACCGCCGCATTTGCAACTGTTTTTTGCTTTATGTCTTATTTTCGGCTGTCATACGGCGGTTATGCGATAAATTATTATAGGGGATAAAAATAAACCGCTCATTAAGAGCGGTCCAGACTGTCGAAAAATCTATATAATTTTAAAAAAAGGGGTCGCAGGGGCGTAGCCCCCGACAGGGTCTAGGGGCGGTAGCCCCA